>Ga0160448_100031_pt1 | contig 141009 bp, 118 predicted proteins | sample HID1973M_E1MG_FD_108269 | JGI IMG/M metagenome (GOLD analysis project Ga0160448, IMG submission 108269) | Enriched mosquito-associated microbial communities from UW Madison campus, WI, USA - HID1973M_E1 MG | ecosystem: Host-associated > Arthropoda: Insects > Digestive system > Unclassified ...
CGGGCACCATATTTAAAGAACCCGCCTCTGGCGGGTTTTTGCGTTTTTACGGGTCGAACCCGTTCATCGAACGTTCGATGATCTCGCCACATCCCTGTGGCTCGCCCTACGGGCCATCGCGCAAGCGCGCTGAGCAAAAATGCTCCCGGCATTTTTGTCCGGGTTCGGGCACCCTATTTAAAGAACCCGCCTCTGGCGGGTTTTTGCGTTTTTGCGGTCGAACCTATTTTCGACCATTCTTTATGTCAAAAATCTACCCATACCGCGCCGGCATCTGCTGATTTCACGCACTGCTCCACCCAGCGCACGCCCATCAAACCAGCATGGACATCGGGATACCAAAAATCTTGCAGAAAAGCACTGTCGCCACGGTCGGTGGCATCAATGGCCTGCGCGAAACGATGATAGAGATTTGACCAGGCTTCAAATAACCCTTCAGGATGCCCCCCACCAATGCGGTCGTCAGCAAGCGCACGCTCATTGAGATACCCCATCCCACGCTCCATGATGCGCACCGGCTCACCCTGAATCTCATAGCGCAGCTGGTTAGGTTGCTCATCCCACCACTCCAGGCTGGCTTTTGCGCCCACGACGCGGATTTTCTGGCCATGCATCGAACCGGCATTCACCGCTGAAGCCCACATGGTGCCCACCGCGCCGTTATCGTATTCCATCATCACAAAGGCGTTATCTTCCAGCGGCGCACGCGTAGCAACAAAACTTTGCCGTGAACAGAGCAGCCGCTTCACCTGCAAGTTTGGCACCATGGTTTCGGCAATAAACAGCGGATGCGTCGCCAAATCGCCCAGCACGTAACTCGGCCCGACAAAACGCGGATCCACGCGCCATTTCGTGCTCTCACTCTGCAACTCAACCGCTTCATTGTGGAAACCGTGGGCAAATTGCATGTTGATGATGCGGATCTCACCCAACAACCCGGCGGCGATCATCTCACGCGCCTGATGAATCAGTTGATGCCCGGCATAGCCGTAGGTTACGCCGATGATTTTGTTTTTCTCTGCACACAAGCGCTCCAGTTCATCCGCCTCGGCGGTAGTGAAACAGAGCGGCTTTTCACACACCACATGCAGCCCAGCGTTAATGGCAGCGCAGCAAATTGCAAAGTGCGTATTGTTTGGGGTAGCAATCGAGACCACTTCAATACCATCTTCACGTGCTGCTTCCGCCGCGAACAGCGTTTCATAGTCGGGATAACAGCGCTCCGCCGCCACGCCGAGCGCAACCCCGAAATCTCGGCCACGCTGCGCATCAAGATCAAATGCGCCCGCTAACAGTGAAAAGTTACCATCACGCAACGCTGCCGAGCGGTGAATATAACCAATTTGGCTGGTTCCGCCGCCGCCTACCATGCCCCAGCGTAGTGAACGGCCAATCGCTTTTTTACCATTGATCATAGTGTTGCCCCTAAAATCCGACCGACTGGAGATAATGCAGACTGGCGGTCACATCACGCAGGCTGGTATCCGCATTACGTGGATCGCGCTCCTGCTCGATGGTGATCCAACCTTGATAGTTGCGCTCCGCCAGAAAGGCGCGAACCGCAGGATAATCAATCGCCCCTTTGCCAATCGGACACATCACGCCTTCGGCACAAGCGGTAAAGAAATCGAGTCCGCGCGCAATGGCATCACGCCACACCGCATCGTTAATATCCTTAAAATGCAGGTAATCGATACGCTCCCAATAGCGTTGCAGATAGGTAATGGGATCCATGCCGGAGTAGTAAAGGTGCCCGGTATCGAGACACAAACCCGCTACCTCGTGAGGAATATCGTTTACCAGCTGCGCCAGCTCATCCGCATATTCAATGCAGCCACCCGCATGCGGATGAATCACCGGCCTTACGCCATATTCGCGCCAGGCGATGTCACTCAACGTGGTGATGTGCTGCATCATACGCTGCCACTCTTCGGTAGAAAGGCGCGGCGCTTTGTCAGATTGACCGGCATATTTAGCGCGTTCAGGATTACCAAAGTCGATAATCACCAGATAAGGTGCCGGCGCATTCTTGCCATGGACTTTTTCTGCGGTGGGCACGTTGGAGAGAATGCGACAGATGTTGTGCGTTAACTCCACCATTGCCGGGAAATGAGCTTCACTAACTAAATCGTCAAATATCGTTCCCGCTACCAACGACAACGAAAAGTTGTTCAACTGTTTAGTGAGTTCGGCGGGTTCAGCAGGCAGATAAGCCCACGGGCCTAGTTCAATACTCTTGTATCCAGCCAGAGCTGCTTCGCTCAGGACCTTCTGCCACGGCGGTAAAAAGGGATTTTTGGGATTATCCACGCCCCAACTACAAGGCGCATTGGCAATATGAATCGTCATGATATCTGTCCGTGCTATGAGAGTTGCCGACAGTATCAAACGAAAATTTCATATCAAACAACAATGGAAGTTTCGTTTTTTGATAACGATCGCATTGTTTTGTTTCATTTTTTGATAGTTTACTATCATTGATAAGATAAACGATTAAAACTAAAAGTTTTCTCGCGTCACCACGTCAAATGGCAATGTCACCTGGGAAAAATGCCCACTGTTTTCAGTCTGCGCATTCACACAGGTGTTAATGACCACTTTAGCCATCTCTTCAATACGATGCCTTAGCATCAGCGTAATTGTGCCATCAATCAGCGCCAGTTCATCATCCTGAATCGGGCCGTGACACAGCAGCGTAATCCCTTTCCGTTGGCTTTGTCGTAATGCCCGCACCACGCCTTCGATCCCCCCGCAGGGCGCATAGATCATCACCAAATCATCATGATCTTTTAGCAGTTGCTGGGCGGCCAAATATCCGCCCTCAATCGATTCGTGCGTCTTTAAGGGTTCGAGCACCCGCTGGGTGACGCCCGCTTCACGTAGGTAAGAACGAAAGCTGATTTCGCAACGCTCCTGACAGGTGAATCGATGGTCGCCAAGCAACACACCTACGCAGCCAGGCTTTTTCAGCAGATGCTGTGCCATCCACGCCGCCGTGCGGCCCGCTTTCTGGTTATCAAGGCCAATAAAACCTGCATGACCGCAGGGCGAAAAATCAGAAAACAGCGCGTAAACATGTACGCCGTTGCGCGTTACATCCTGAATAGCGTGACGGATTAACGGATGATCCAGCGCAACGATACCGATGACATCAACGCGCTTTGCCAGATTGCGCAGCGACGTTGCTACCGCTTCCACTTCGTTGATGTCATGCCAGCAAAATTCAGCTTCGCTACCCGGCGGCTGGAAAGGTTCCGCCTGTTCACGTAACGCATCACTGAGCGGCTGATAAAAGGAGTATCTTGCCGACAGCAGAATAAAGCCCATGCGCAACGTAATGGCAGCGGCAGGCTGGTTCGGATGTAAAATGCGTGACTGCTCCAGCCGGTAGCCCAGCCGATTTGCCGCCGCTAACACTTTCTGTTCGGTTACGCCGCGTACCGGTGCTCGTCGGTTAAGTACGCGATCCACTGTGGCCACGCCAACTCCTGCTTCATGCGCAATCGCGGTCATGGTGACTTTCGACATCGCTCTCTCCAGACATTTTATTCACTCTCATCAGCATTTTGATAAACGTCGGCGACGATCTTTCCGCCTGTCACGTTGTATCTCGTTTATACCCTGACTTTATTATCCCATTGCGGGCCAATTTCCTATCATAATTTTGATAGGAAACACCTCATAAAGTTGATCCTCTTCGCAAAATGAAACATTCATTTCTTTTTGGATTCATTCCAGAACACGCATTTGCTAAAAAGAGATGAATCTATCGATGTGCGACAGCTAAAGGGTGAAAACGGTGTCGTACGTTCTGAAGTGAAAGGCTGTTGAACGTATCGGCCTGCGAGAGACCCAACGCGAACACCTGTAAATGGAGATGTTATGTTCCCTTCAACGCTGCCTGTTCCACGTTTGCCTGATGCCAAACAGATTCCGGTGCTGCGCTGGGGCATTGTCGGCCCCGGCTGGATCGCCGATCACTTTGCCCATGCGCTGCGCAATCATACCGATCAGCAATTGGTTGCCGTTTCATCACGTAGCCGTGACAAAGCGCAGCGCTTTGCCGACAAATGGTCAATTGCCCACGCTTGCGGCGGCATTGATGAATTACTGGCGCGTGACGACGTTGATGCGATCTATATCGCTACGCCGCACAACCATCATTTCCCGGACGGCCTGCGGGTGATTGAAGCGGGCAAAAATGTCTTGATTGAAAAGCCATTGGCGCTGAATGCCGGCCAGGCTAAGCAGCTGAAACAAGCGGCTGCGGCGCGTAACGTCCTGTGTATGGAAGCCATGTGGTGCGATTTCGCGCCTAAATATGATGTCATTCGCCAGTTGCTCGATGATGGTGCCCTCGGCGATGTTCATACCTTGATTGCCGATCATGGTGAATTTTTCACGCCGGATCACCGCATCTTTAACCAAGAGCTGGCAGGCGGCCCAATGCTGGATCTTGGCAGCTATCTGGTGGGCTTCAGCGTATTTGTCGGCGGCGCACCCACCAGCATCGTGGCAAAAGGTCAGGATGCTGCAGGCGGCGTCAATGGACAAACGTCAATTCTCTTTACCCACGCGCAAGGCATGCATTCGGTATTGCATACCACGCTGTTCAGCAATACGCCCGGCACTGCCGTCATTGCGGGTCGCGGCGCCAGCATTGTCATGGATGGCCAGTTTTATGCCCCAGGCCATTTCCGCCTCACGTCCAGTGACGGCAGTCGTACGCTGCATTGGGAAGAACCGAAGAACCGTTATGACCAGCTGTGCCATGAAATCAACCATTTTGCCTGGTGCATTGGTCAAAACCGGATTGATTCGCCGCGCCACTCTCTCGACACCGCGATTCTCACCTTGAGCGCGATGGACGAAGTCAGAAAGCAGACCGGCATTGTTTTTAACGAAGAGTTGCTTTAACGAAGAACAGCAACCTTAAACGCCCCCGGAGTAGACAGATGAAAATCGCTTTTGATGTGGATGTGATTAGAGATATGGGCATCACCCGCATGGTTAATCAGGTAGCCGATTGGGGATATAAATACATCGAACAGTCGCCGCATCCGCAAATTAACCCGTTTTATAAGCATCCCAAAGCCAGCCGCGAAATCATGACGGAGTACAAGAACGCCTTGCGATCGACCGGCCTTGAAATCTCCTCTTTTATTGTGGTGTATCGCTGGTCTGGTCCAGATGAACTGCGTCGTCAGGCGGCGGTGAAAAACTGGAAACGCATGATCGAGATCGCAGTCGAAATGGGCGTTCAGGTAATCAACACCGAATTATCAGGGACGCCAAACGAACCGGAAATCTGTGAAGAGATGTTCTATCGCTCAATGGAAGAGTTGCTGCCGATTATCGAACGTGAAGGCATCCGCGTCGAAATCCAGTCACATCCGTGGGATTTTTGCGAAGAGAACAACGAAACCTCCGATATCGTGAAGTCTTTTCGCAGTGAGAACGTCAAATACGTTTACAGCGTGCCGCACACCTTCTTCTACGACAAAGGCAAAGGCGACGTGAAAAGCATGCTGCAATATGCCGGAGACGATCTTTCGCACGTACTCATCGCCGATACAATGAACCACACCAAACATTGCCGCTACATTGTTAACCCGCCTGGTGTGGATGCCACCATTCACCAACACGTGGGCGTGGGCGAAGGTGAAGTCGACTTCCCGACGCTGTTCCAGACGCTGCGCGATATGGACTTTGCTAACCGCAGCTACAAAGTGGGCGGCGAATCGATCATCGCCTCTTCGCTGTTTGGTTATCCGGAAAAAATGAAAGTGCAGGCAGTTGAAACGCGCGAGCTGATTGAGCGCGAACTGCTGGGTTAAAATAGAGAGATAAACACTAAAAAGGCAGCTCATCCGCTGCCTTTTTGCGTTCAGCAATGCGCCTGACATTGCCAACCAGCCCGCACCGGTAATCCACCCCGCAAAGTCGTTAACTCTTTAGCCTGAACAGGCAACACCACGCAAGGCGGGTATTGAGTCTGCTTTTGCAACGGCTGAAAAAGGGAATCCCCTTTTGTTCCTATGTCGAAGGCAGCGTCGACTTTATGCTTTATCCCAGCCATACATCCACTGTTCACCGCCAGCAGGGTTAAACCGGCTTTTAGCCACCTGCTACACTCGAAAGAAAACTCAATCACAACAAGGCGAACCTTAACCATGTCGGAAAATACGTATCAGCCCGCGAAAGTCTGGACCTGGGATCCCGAAGCCAAAGGCAACGGCGCAAAAACTAACCGCCCTTTCGCTGGCCCTACGCACGAAAAAAGTCTGCCGGTTGGCAAACATCCGCTTCAGCTCTATTCACTGGGCACACCAAACGGCCAGAAAGTCACTATTCTGCTGGAAGAGCTGCTGGCGCTGAACGTCAATGACGCTGAATATGACGCGTGGTTGATTCGCATTGGCGAAGGCGATCAGTTCTCCAGCGGCTTTGTTGATATTAACCCTAACTCAAAAATTCCCGCGCTCAGCGATCACTCAGCAACGCCACCGATCCGTGTGTTTGAATCGGGCAATATCCTGCTCTATTTGGCAGAAAAATTTGGTCACTTCCTGCCGAAAGATATCGCTAAGCGCACTGAAACGCTGAACTGGTTGTTCTGGCTACAAGGTTCTGCGCCCTACCTTGGCGGTGGCTTAGGTCACTTTTACCATTACGCGCCAGAAAAAATTGAATACGCCATCAACCGCTTCACGTTAGAAGCCAAGCGTCAGCTTGACGTGCTGGATCGCCAGCTTGCCGAGAACCGCTATCTTGCCGGTGACGATTACACTATCGCCGACATCGCCACCTGGCCTTGGTACGGCAATCTTGTGCTTAACGATCTGTACGGTGCTGCTGAATATTTGGATCTTCAATCCTATAAAAACGTGCAGCGTTGGGCGAAAGAGATTGCGCAACGTCCTGCGGTGATTCGTGGCCGCAAAGTGAACCGCGTGATGGGTGAACCTGCCGATCAGCTGCATGAGCGTCATGATGCTGCCGATTTTGATACCAACACCGAAGATAAAAAAGCTTAAGGAGAATTCTGTTGAGCGCTTACGTTGTATTTATTCGTGATGAAACCCTGAATGACGCCGAAATGGCAACCTACGCCGAGAAAGCGGGCAAAGCTCGCGGCGATCATCCCATTAATGCCCTCGCCTTTTACGGCGCGCTGGAAACGCTGGAAGGCCCGGAAGCAGAAGGCGTGGTGGTACTGGAGTTTCCCAGTGTGGAAGCGGCTCACGCATGGTATGACAGCCCGGAATATCAGGCGGCTAAAGAGCATCGCCTGAAAGGTGCCCACTATCGTGTGGTGCTGGTTCAGGGCGTAGAAAAATAAAAAAGGACGCCGCAGCGTCCTTGTCATCAGGCGGCAGCGATGCCGCCTTTTTTATTTCAGTGCGATACGCGCCACGCTGTCAGGACCTTTGGTGCTGTGGTCCTTGTTAAACTCTTGCTTCACAGTAACGTAAAGCGTCTGTCCATCCGGCGACACGAACAGGCTGTTTGGATGGCTGTCGAATGACCAGCTGTTTTTCACCGCGTAAGTGGTGGCATCCAGTTGCAGCACTTTCTTCGATTCACGCTGGCTGATATAGATCTCATTGCGCTTAGCGTTGAATTTAATGCCCAACGAATCACCCAGATCCAGGCGCTTGATCACTTTGCCGCTGCGCTCATCAAACACCAGTGTGTTCTTCGCTTTAGAGTTGTCCGTCACGAACAGACGGCCGGTAGCCGGATCTTCTGCCATGTTCAGGAACAGATACTCTTTGCCATCGCCTGCGGTCAGTCGTTTTTCAATTTTGTGGCTGCGCGGATTGATCACCAGGATTTCGCCGCCGCCGTTCGCTGCGTAAATACGATCAGTAACGGATGAGTAGATGATACCGGTGACCCATTTGCCGGCATTTTTGATGCGGGTTTTCAGCTTCATGGTTTTGGCATCAACTACCCAAATCACACCCGGATCGCCTACCCCGCCGATATAGAGCTGGCCTTCGTGCCAGAAGATTTCACGCGCGCCAAACGGGAAGCCCTTGTCGTTTCTCTCGCTAAACATCAGACGCTTCAGCACTTTGCCGTTTTCTGGATCGATTTTAGAGATGCCACCATCCAGCGAGTTGGTCGCGTACAATGCGCTGCCGTCTGGATCGATCAACATGCCGAAGTTTTTCAGATCGGTATGCGCTTCGCCGGTGGTTTTCAGCGTAGTTGCATCCAGACGATAAATCATGCCGCCGCTGACATCTTTGAAGCCCTGCGCGCTGGCAACGTAAAGCGCGTTTTTCGCTGGCAGATAGGCCATTTCATACAAACCATCGCCCAGCTCGCGCTGTGTCAGGTTGGTATCGGCTGGTGCTTGTGCGGCTGCTACTACCGGTTCTTCGGCTTTTTTCGCAGGCGTCTGGCAAGCAGCCAGGCTAAAAGTCGCGGCAACGGCCAGCGCGAGCGCGGCTTTATGCGAGCTGAACAAAGATTTCATTCTTAACTCCATCAATGGACGAACGGCTCCCGTCAGGCCGCAGCGCGGCGGGAAATATAAAAAGAATGAGAATCATACGCATTAGTAAAAAATATGTAAACGCAACGCGTTAGCCTTACGTGCCTGATCTGCCCGGCTTTTCCACAGCGGAACAGCAAAATCACGCACTTGCGAATCCGCATGCGCAGTAGTCAGCGAGAGTGCACAGCAAGGGTCAATATCACGGATGCAGATAAGCAGAAAAATATCGGCGAGGGTTAAACGGTGAGGAATGATGCGTGGGATAGATACAGCGGGTCACAGGTTATTATGACCCTGTCCAGTGCGTTGCTTAACGTCGCTTACCGCGATCAACAGAGGCTGACCAACTGAAATCGTTGACTTCACTGGCTGCCATTGAAGAGGGTTTCTTTCTACGGGCCGGCTTTTTGGCGGTGCGTTCGGCTTTCTCTTTTTCGCGTGCCAGCTTAGCGGTCATCACCACTTCGCGTGCTTCTGCGCTGAGCTCTTTCTCTTTTTTGCTGTCCGGCTCTTTGCCTGACTTAGTGCGATATTTTTGCATCAGCGCCTGCAATGCTTCGTCAACTTCAACACGTTCCGCTGTGTTGAACTGATCGATAGAAATCATTTTCTTGTCGTTCATAAGATCCACTCCGTTATGATGCGTGCTCCCAGTGTAGAGGAAAGCGCCACTATTAACGGCTTAATTCGTCGCAGAACACTAAAAAGCTGCGAGCTATGATTACCAACAATCCACTACGTAGAACGTGAGGCGATCGCACCATTGCGCCAGCACGTCATCTAACAGGATGATCCTACGCCTCCTGCTGTTGTACCTGAAGATCCGCTGCTAGCCTGAGCTGCATAAAATCCACAAATGCATGAATACGCGCCGGAAGCTGGCGCTGCGCCTGCCAGACAGCAAAAATATCGCCATCGGGCGCGTGCCATTCAGGTAGCACATGCAGCAAGTCACCGCGATGGATGCTGTGTTGCGCATCCCACCATGAACGCAGCAAAATCCCGTGACCATCCAGCGCCATGCGCATCGCCACTTCGCCATCATTGGTGATCAAGCTTCCGCGTACTTTTTGATTCAGGCTCTGTTCACCCGAGATAAAACGCCACAAGGCAAAATCACTCTCATACTGACGCAGCAAGATGCAGTTGTGTTGGGCGAGTTCGCTAATCGATTGCGGTAAACCCTGTTTTTGGGCGTAAGCGGGTGAGCAGCACAACACGCGCGGATTGGTATGCAGTTTACGCGCCACCAGCCGCGAATCGGGCGGTTCGCCGACGCGAATATCCACATCCACCTGCGCATCCAAAAAGTTAAGCGGCTGGCTACTCAGTTGCAGCGATAGTGACAGATGCGGATGCAGGGCAGCAAATGCCGAGACGCAAGGCGCAACGTAGCGACGTCCAAAGCCGAAAGAGGCGTTGATGTTGAGTGTGCCGCGTAACTGTTCGGTTTCGCCGCTTACTGCTTCTTCCAGCGCCATGAGTTGATCTAACAGCGGACGCGCACCGTCGAAATAACGCCTGCCTTCCACTGTCAGCTCCAGCCGCCGCGTGGTGCGACGCAATAACTGCACGCCTAGCCGTTGTTCAAGCAGGCTAAGACGTTTGCTGACTGCCGCCAGCGATAAACCCAATTCGCGTGCCGCTGCCGTCAAACTGCCCAAACTGGCAATACGAATAAAAAAGGCTAAATCGTCGGTCGATGTACGGGATTCTCTACTTTGATTCAACATTGGCTTAATTTTCAGGCTAATTATTTCCTCAAGATGCACAGTTATACTGTGGCTATAACTCAAACAGCAAATCCAAAGGTACCCTATGTCAGACAAAATCCATCGTATTGCGGTTATTCCCGGAGACGGCATCGGTAAAGAGGTGATGCCTGAAGGCATTCGCGTTATGAACGTGGCGGCAGAGAAATTTAATATTCCGCTGCGCTGGGAGTGGTTTGACTACGCCAGCGCCGAGTATTGGCAGCAGCACGGAAAAATGTTGCCGGATGATTGGTTTCCGCATCTCAAAACCTTTGATGCCATCTACTTTGGCGCAGTGGGTTGGCCGGACGTTGTTCCCGATCACGTGTCGTTGTGGGGTTCGCTGTTGCAGTTCCGCCGGGAATTTGATCAATACGTTAACCTGCGTCCTGTGCGCCTGATGCCCGGAGTGAAAGCGCCGTTGGCGAATCGCGAACCGGGTGATATCGACTTTTATGTAGTACGTGAAAATACCGAAGGCGAATACTCCAGCGTAGGCGGCACCATGTTCCCTGGTACCGATCGCGAAGTGGTGATTCAGGAAACGGTGATGACGCGGGTCGGCGTCGATCGCATTCTGAAATTTGCTTACGAACTGGCACAGCGTCGTCCGAAGAAGCATCTCACTTCCGCCACCAAATCGAACGGTATTGCGATCACCATGCCCTATTGGGACAGCCGCGTTGAAGCAATGAGCGAGCATTACCCTGAAGTCAACGTCGACAAGTATCACATCGATATTTTGACCGCTAACTTTGTGCTGCATCCTGACTGGTTTGATGTGGTGGTTGCCAGCAACCTGTTTGGCGACATCCTGTCAGATCTTGGTCCCGCCTGCACCGGCACCATTGGCATTGCGCCTTCCGCCAATATCAACCCTGAAGGCAAATTTCCCAGCCTGTTCGAGCCGGTTCATGGTTCTGCCCCTGACATTGCCGGCAAAGGCGTTGCCAACCCGATTGGACAGATTTGGTGTGGCGCAATGATGCTGGAACACCTTGGCTATAAAGAGGCGGGCGACGCCGTGCTCAACGCGATTGAGCGTACGCTGGCTGCGGGGAAAAACCTGACACGCGACCTTGGTGGCAGCGCCAGCACCGAAGAACTGGGTGCTGCTATCGCCGCCGCGCTCTAAGCTGCTCTGTCACGGTTATTCCGTTAACACCCGCACGCTATCGGGATGCCAGCCTGGCGGTAACGGTGAAGGCCGTTCAATCGCCAGGTTATGCAACTGAAGATTCTCTACACCACGCGCATACAGTCCCGGTAAACCGCCGGGATAACGCTCTACGCCAAATGCTTCACCGGTCTCTGGGTTGAGCTTGTAGGCGTTATCCAGTCCCATGCCTGTCGGTGAATCGGGGTTACAGGGTGGACGCACGTCATAATAGCCTTGCTCAACCTGCGCCACGGTTTGCCTTAACTGAACCTGGGTAATCAACACATCACGGATCCAACCCGGCTGCGCGGCGTGCAGATTGATCGCGCCTTCAGCGACGCCGCTGACGTTAGCAAATTGCAGTTGCTCAACGATCCCGGGTTGAATCAGGGGATCGCGCGAGCGCACCGAAACAAACAGCGGATCTGCTTTGCCCCAGTGACACGGCGGTGCGTAATGGCAAGCAAAAGTGATATTGCTGAACAGCAGACGTCGCATCGCGCCGCCGTCACGCGACAAAATACCAATGCCGCGATTCGAGTCAAAAATAGTGCAGCCGGTCACGGTGACATCTTCAATATCATCCCAGGTTTCGGTGCCAATTTTGAAAGCGCAACTGTAGGAACGCAGCAAACAGTTCGTGATCATGATTTGCCGCGCGGGACGACGCAGCGATGCCGGTTTGTGGGTAGTTTTAATGCAGATTGCGTCATCAGCCGCGCTTAAATAACTGTTGCTGACAAAGACGGCTTCACAGCTGTCGATATCCAGCGCATCAGTATTTGGCATGGTCATGCTGTTATCGATGGTTAAGTGATCGATATGTACGTGGCGGCAGCTGACTAAATGCACGGTCCACATCGGTGCCTGTACAATGCTGAACGCCTCGAGCGTGACCTGCTCACAGGCTTCAAACACGATAATGCGCGGACGATCGGCTAAGGGCAGACGATAGCCCTGATCGTCGCGTTCCGCAGTAAACCAGGCTTCCCCATCACCATCAATGCAGCCTTTGCCACTGATAGTGATGTTGCGGCGGTTCAGCGCGTAGAGCAACACGTTATGCGACTTCTCAGCGCTGCTTTGTGCTTGAATGCCTTGATAATCTGCAACGTCGCGGCTGGCGATTAACACCGCGCCCGCCTCTAAATGCAGCTCGAAATTTGAGGGTAAGGTTAGCGTGCCGCTGCGATAGCGACCTGGTGGAATCGTCAGGCATCCACCGCCAGCGGCCATAACGTGATCGATAGCGCGTTGCAGCACCGCGGTGTCGAGGGTTTCACCATCAGCGGCGGGATGAAAATCTGCCAAAGAAAGGGGCATCGTGCGTCTCCCGAAAGGTTAAGGAAGAGGAATTGCAACACGCTTCGGCGCAGCGCACCTTTGTCTGGTCGCCACCGCACCGATTTGGGTGACTTAATGGCTGTTTTGTGCGATGTCTCGCAAATTACTTCACCGCGCCCTCGGTCACGCCGCTGATAAATTTGCGCTGGAAGATCAGGAATACCGCCACCAACGGCAAAATTACAATCATCGCGCCCGCCATCAGCACGGGAATATCGATGGTGTTTTTGTTCTGAAAGAACATCATGCCGATCGGCAGCGTACGCAACTCATCTTTGTTGACCAGAATCAGCGGGATGAGGAACTCATTCCACGTCCAGATAAACAACAGCAGCGCCAGCGTCGACAACGTCGGCCAAATGGCTGGCACCAAAATGCCCCACAGAATTTTCACTCGCGATGCACCATCCATAACCGCAGCTTCAACCAGCTCCTTCGGTACCTGCTGAAAAGCGCTGGCAATCATCAACGTGGTAAAGGGCAGCGACAGCGCGATTTGCGGCAGGATCAGCGCCAGATAGGTATTGGTTAGCCCCATCCAACGCAGCTCATGATAGAGCGGAATAATAAAGGCTTCACTCGGCAGCACCATGCCCAACGCCAGCATTGCAGCGATCAGTTTTTTGCCGGGGATTTTTAGCCAGGCAAAACCAAATCCAGCCAAAATGCCCAGCAGAATGCTGCACAGCACGACCGGGATCACCACCAGCACCGAGTTAAAAAAGTAGATGTTAAAATGGCCTTGCTGCCAGGCGGTGACATAATTTTTGAAGTTGATGGAAGCGGGCAGCGTGAACACGCCCTGAAACAGTTCCATCTGCGTTTTGAATGAGGTCATTAATGCCATGATAAAAGGCAGAATGGTCATCAGCGCCACAATCCAGATCAGCGTGCGGGAGATTACCGGTGTGCTGCGCATCAGTAACGCTCCTTTAAAGCCAGATGAATAAGGTAGTTAATGATCAACACAATCATCATGCTAAACACGGCCACCGATGAGGCGTAACCGAAATAGTGCAGATCGAAACCCTGCTTATACATAAAGATATTGGTGACCATGGTTGACGTTCCCGGCCCGCCTTGCGTCATCACATAAACCAGGTCGAAGGCTTTTAGGCTGGCGATCACGGTCAACAGCAGTGCAATACGCAGCTCAGGACGTAGGCCTGGTAAGGTGATGCGCATGAATTTTTGCCGACGGGATGATCCATCTAAATCGGCCGCTTCCAACAATGAGGGGTCCATACGCTGCAAGCCCGCCATAAACAGCACCAGACAAAAACCAAAGAAATACCAGGTAGCGACCATGCCAACGGCGGGCAGCGCCCAGGTAAAATCACCCAACCACGAGAGGGCTAATTGTGGCAAGCCTATGGCGCGTAACACCTGATCGATGGGGCCAAAAGCCGGATTGTAGAGCCAGCGCCACACCACGCCCAACACCGCCATCGGCATGATATAAGGCAGGAAAAACAGGATACGCAGCACGCTGCGCTCTTTGTTATTGCGGGTGTCGTAGAGAAAGCTGCACAGCAACAAGCCAATGCTGATGGGCAGCAGCGTGTAAAACAGCATTAATACCGCATTGTTGCCCAACGCCACCCAAAATATCGGATCGCTGAACATGCGCATGTAGTTGCTGATACCGGTAAAAATCGGCAGCGACGTGCCATCCCATTCGGTAAAACTCACACCCAACGACGCCAGCAGCGGTAATAACAAAAACACCGCATAAACCAGCACCGCCGGCAGAAAATAGAGAAAATTACGCCAACCGCTTTGATTCAACATAACCGTACTCGTGGTCAGAACAACGATCTGGCCCGACGCAGAGCCGGGCCGCTCAGCTTACTTTTTCAGAGTTTGCAGGTAACGCTGATAGTTGTTATCGAAATTATTCACCATCTGATCGGCAGTTTGACGCCCGCCCAGCAGCAGTTGCACATTCTGATTCAACTCGGCGTTCATGGTGGGCGTAGCCCAGTCCACGTAATGCCCTAAACCATCATGGGCGTTAAGCGTTAACCAAACCTGATAAGCTTCAGCCAACAGTGCATTATCCGCTGGCATTTTGGCCTCTTTGTTGGTGCTGGCGGGCAGGAAGCCCACGCTTAACCAGCGGTTTGCCATGGTGTCTGAAACCATGTAATCGATGAATTTCGCGGCCGCATCTTGCTGCTCTTTGCTTTTAGCCGTACTGGTAACAGAGAAAGCTAAATCGGTGCCGCCCACCATTAAGGCATGCTGCACGCCCTCGCCCGCTGGCATGGCAGCAAAATGAATATCTTTGTTGTCTTTAAACTGGCCGAGATACCAGGTCCCGCTAATCAGAAAAGCTGACTGTCCATTTTGGAACAGCGTAGCGGCATCATCATGACCAATGCCTTGAAAACCCGGGAAAAGATAGCCTTTCTCATTCCAGCTTTTCATCATATTGGCGGCTTTGACCAGCTTGTCATCTTTAAAGGTGCCGCCCACGTCGTAGATCAGATCATCCAGTTTTTTACGATCGCTGCTTTCAATTTGCGCCTGCCAAATCGTGCTGAGCAGCTGCTGACCCATGTTGCCATCCAGCAAGCCCAGCATCATCGGTGGAACGCCCTGCTCTTTAAGCTTCGCCATCGCGCTTTCCAGCTCAGGCAACGTTTTTGGCACTGCAATGCCCGCTTTATCCAGCAGCGCTTTGTTGTAATAGAGGCCGACCATTTCACCGAGGCTCGCCACGCCATACAGTTTGCCGCTGCCGAAGTCGCCGCTGTCGGACCAACGGTTACGTTTGAGAATGGAATCGGGGAAGCGCGTGGTCCAGCCGTCGCTGCTGGCATAGCTGTCGAGTGGCACCAGCAGTTTATCTTTCACCAGCGAACCCATATCGCCACCGCCTTGATTGACCTGCGCGATCTGCGGGCCGTCTCCGGCCGTTAATGCCAGCTTGAGCGGGATGCGCGTATCTTCAAACGAGTGAACCGAGCGATTGATCACAATGCCAGGATTCTGCTGCGAAAACGCTTTAATGCCCTGATCCACCGCTTCGGTCTGCTGCGGATAGTTGTAGATATCCCATTCATTCAGGGTGACGGCGGGTGCAGCATATGAAACGCTGCTCACCAGCAGGCCCGCCGCTATCAGGCGCGACAGCGCACGCACATTACGGATTCGGAACGAACGAACTGAGGAACTAGACATAATGCTCGGTTTCTCCATCACAGAACGGGCATCCCTTCATTTCACCGTCTGCCAATCCCGCAGACTGAAGCCGCACAGAAATTGCACTCCCACATACTTACTTTAATAAAAAAATAAAGTCAAACAGACGATACGGAGATACGTTGAGTTGTGAACTTGCGCAAATAAACACCATCACGTCGCCCTTACACGTCGTGTGTACTGGTTAACGGCAGCACAACCGATGAAAAAGCAACCATCCGCGTCAATTATCAGCATCTTATCTCGTACTTATCACATCAAAATAACCCCATGATAAAACATATGAAAATCCTATCACGCTCACATTTGCGACGTTTAATCGCGCCTTAAATGCGCCACAGACGGCGCAGCATGGGCGTGTCAGCGATCACAGATGTACTCGCCGTTGCGCTATAAACATTGCTTCCGGCCCCACTCCTGTGCGACAAGGTAATTATTCCATCTTGAAAACTAAGTCAGCTTTCATTAACGTAAAAACTGTTCATCTCCTGACCAACGAGAAACGATGATGGCGAATCAACCTGTTATTCGTCCGGCAACCCCAGCGGACTTCCCGGCGCTTTACCGCATCTGCCTGCAAACAGCGAATGCGGGAACCGATGCCAGCGCGCTTTATGCCGATCCTGAATACCCTGGCCAGCGCTTTGCAGTGCCTTATGCACGCTTCGCGCCTGACTTTGCTTTTGTATTAGAGAGTGAAAGTGAAGTGATGGGCTATGTGGTGGCTGCACCAGACACACGCGCTTTTGAAGCGCAGTTAGCGGCTGAATGGTGGCCGGTCTTGCAGCAAAAATACCAGCATCGCCAGCCGGTTGCGGCATTCGACAGCAAAATACTCGACAGCATTAACCATCCCGACGCAGCTGCCGAACAACTGGTAAAACACTGGCCCGCGCATCTGCATATCAACCTGTTACCGCCGGTGCAAAAAGGCGGCTGGGGACGCAAATTAATCGAGCATGAACTGGCGGCGCTGCGCGCTGCGGGCGTCAACGGCGTGCATCTTGGCGTGAGCCTGCAAAATGAGCAGGTTTGCGCTTTCTATCAGCGCCTGGGGTTCAGTCACATCGTGCGCAACAACGCCATTTATATGGGCCAGTTACTCTGAGTGAGGTAGTTCATGACCAGCCTGCGCTTGCAGAATGTTAAAAAGTCGTATGAGCACGTTAACGTCATTCATGGCATCGATCTCACGATCAACAGCGGCGAATTTGTGGTCTTTGTCGGCCCTTCAGGCTGTGGTAAATCTACCTTGCTCCGTATGATCGCCGGGTTAGAAGAGATCAGCAGCGGGCAGTTATTGATTGAAGAAAAAGAGATGACGCACCAGCCTGCAACCGAACGCGGAATTGCGATGGTGTTCCAGTCTTACGCGCTCTACCCGAATATGACAGTGCGCGGTAACCTGGCCTATCCGCTTGAGGTGATGAAAAAGCCGAAAGCGGAGATCGCCAAAGCGATTGAACAGACGGCGGCGCGTCTGCATCTGACCGAATTACTTGATCGTCTGCCGCGCGCCTTATCGGGCGGGCAGCGACAGCGTGTGGCTATTGGGCGCGCCATCATTCGTCATCCACGCATCTTCCTGTTTGATGAGCCGCTCTCCAATCTGGATGCTGAGCTACGTTTGCAAATGCGTATTGAAATTGCGCGTCTGCATACCTCGCTGGGCAACACCATGATTTACGTGACGCACGATCAGCTGGAAGCGATGACGCTGGCGGATCGCATCGTAGTGCTGCGTCAGGGACGCATTGAGCAAGTCGGCGCACCGCTGACGCTGTACAAAGATCCCGACAACCTGTTTGTCGCCGGGTTTATTGGCTCGCCAAGAATGAACTTTCTGGCGGCTGAAATCAGTGCGGTAGGTGATGGTGAAGTGCAGTTACGCGTGCCGGAGCTGAATATCAGCGATTTGGTGCTAAAAATTACGGCGCCGTGTCGTGAAGGGCAGCAGCTCAAGCTGGGTATTCGTCCCGAACACTTTCAGCCCGTTGAACAAACCGCACCAGCATTGCAGTTTGAAAGCGAGTTGTCCTTTAGCGAGCTGCTCGGCCACACCAACTATCTCTACCTCGATATTGGTCGCGAGCAGATGTTAGTGGTGGAAGAGCGAGAAACGCATCAGCGTGAACTGGGTGCACGGGTGCGGCTGGGCATTTCAGAAGCGCATTGCCTGCTGTTTGATGAACAAGGCCAGCGTCTGCGTTAAACCGCAGCTTGAAAACATGACGTAAAAAAGGGCGCCGGGGCGCCCTTTTACCTTCTGAGATTCAGGTGACGGGCTCTTCATCGGCCTCGGCAGCCAGCAGATCAAGCAGCTTATTGATGGCGAAGCCTGCCGCACCCAACGCCCACATGCGATTTGATTCGGTAAGGAACTGCAATGGCGTCATTTGCGGCGTCAACTTTAAGCGATAGGCCTGAAAACTTTGGGTGATATGATCAAGCAGAATACGTGATGCCATGTGCGGCTCCATCGCCAGATAAACCACGTCAGGATCGTAAGCCACAGAGAGGTTTGCCAGCGAAATACCCAGTTCACGCCCCGCTTCTTCTAGCGCCGCTAAAACATCAGGCGTAGGCCGTAGATCTAATGCCTGTAAAGTCAGCGCCTCGTCCTGCTCGTCGCGGGCCACACGCTGCAAAATGGCTTTAGAAGAGGCAACCTCCTCCAGCAGACGCATCGAGCCATCCCCGAGCAGCGCATTACCAATCTCACCCGCTTTGCCGTGGCGTCCGCGATAAAGCTGACGATTCAAGACAATCCCCGCACCAATCCCTTTGCCATAAGTCGCGATAATCGCGGATTGTGCCGTGCCCAGCTGACCAAACACCAGCGCCGCCATCGCCATCGCGTTGGCGTCGTTTTCAATGAAAACCGGCAGAGAAAAACGCTCTTCTAAAAGCCGTGCGATGGGAACGTTATCCCAGTCCAACACTTTGGAGCGAATACAGTAGCCGTTTTCGGCATCCACCAGCCCCGATAACGCCAGGCCAATGGCACCAACGCGTTTCCCTTCTACACTGCGCAGGAATTTTGCCAGCGCATCACCGAGTTGGCGTGGCGTCATAGCACCCGACGGCATTTGCTGTTCACCCAGCAGATTGCCGTTGAGGTCGGTCGTCACGATCAGGTTGCGTTCGGCGTTGAGCTGAATTCCAATCACGCTGGCGCGATCGGGATTAAGACCCAGCAGAGTTTTAGGGCGGCCCATGGAGACGCGGCGTAAACCCAGCTCCTGCACCACTTCCTGAGCCAGTAAGCGATTAGTGGCTTGTGATACCGTTGACATGCTGAGTCCGCTGCGCACTTTCAGATCGGATTGACTAATGGGAGCATTTTCAACAATCAGACGCAGGATGCGTGCGGTAACGTTCGGCGCGGTCATAAATCCCTTATGTTATCGATTAACGCGTTGAGCCAGGCTTATAGCACCCGCTAGCGCATCGCATTGCGGGGCCACCAACAGCGCCTGAATGTCTTCAGCAAGCCAGGTTTGAATCGGCTCGGCGAGTCCGCCCATCAGCGCTAAGCGTCCGGCGCTCAAGGTGGTTAGGCGGCGCACCATCAAGCCGATATCGTCAGCGGTCTGTTGCAATAACGAACGCGCATGCGCATCACCCGCGTCAGCCGCTGCGAAGACAGGCGGCACAACGCGAGCCCAGTCAGCGGGAACAGCATTACGCGTCCACAGCAGCATGGTTTCCGGGCTGCGATCAAACTGCGCCATCAGGCTGTCGGTAAAATCGGTTTTTGGAATAATGTCTTCGTGGGCCAGCAGCGCCAGTCGCAACGCACGGCGTCCTAACTCGGCACCAGAGCCTTGATCGGAAAGCGCAAAACCCCAGCCGCCAAGCAGTGTGAAGTGTTCACCATCCCAGGCGGCGCCCTGGCTGCCGGTGCCGATGATAAATACCGCACCCGGCTCTCCCGCGTGTGCACCCGCACAGGCAATTTCTACATCACTGACTACCTGCAACGCGGCACACGGCGGTTGCCAACTCGCTAGCCGTGCTTTAACCGACGCGACATTCGCACCCGCCAGGCCTGCGACAACGGTGGTTTGTGTCAGCGCCTGCGAAGGTAATCCAGCTTGAGCAATAACCTGAGCAATAAGCTGTTCGGCGCTTTTCAACGCCGCATCATAATCTGACCAAACGTTGGCGGGGCCGCCAATGGCTTCTGCTAACACCGTGCCGTTCGAGGTGAGTCGTGCACGGCATCGTGTACCGCCGCCATCAATGCCAAGGAGATAGTGTGATTGCACGCGCTTCCTCCCGCCTCCACCGTTTTTAGGGTTGTTTCATTAATGACCGAACGATAGGGGAAAAAAACTTAAATCGCAATCATAAATAAATATGGCAAAGAAAAAATACAGATTAATCATTATAAAACAGTCTATTATCAAAAATCACTCTTATACCGCTCGCAGCAAGTTATTGACATTAGTTTTTCTATCGTAATAAGTTGATGGTCAGATTATCAGCAGCTGCGGTGATTCAGCGGCGAGCTTCCACTCTTCAATGTTCAAGAATTTTCCGTCAGGGGTTTAACATGAAAGTAGGCATTATCGGTCTTGGCTTTCGCTTGTCCCATGTAGTGAAAGAGTTCAATAAAGCCGATTCATCATTTTCGGTTGTCGGCTACTGCGATCCAGCCCCCGCCGGGCTACCCAATCTGCACAGTTTTGGCATCGATCCTGGTAAAGCATTTGATTCTATTGAAGCGCTATTGCAGCACGGCGGTTTTGATCTGCTGTTAGTGGGTTCGCCCAATTTCCTCCACCTTGAGCATGTCGGCAAAGCGCTGGCTGCCGGTTTTACTGTGTTTACCGAAAAGCCTGTGGTAATCAATGAAGAACAGACCATGGCGATGGCGAAGCTGGTTAATCAGTATGGCGAGAATAAAATTTTGGTCGGTTTGGTGCTGCGCTATTCGCCGCTGTATCACGATTTGCTGGCGGCGCGCGATGACCGTCGATTAGGTGAAATTACCTCCATTGAAGCGACCGAGCATATCAAGCCTTATCACGGTGCGTTCTTCCAGCGCGACTGGCGTCGTCTGGAGAAATACGCCGGCCCGTATATCCTGGAAAAGTGCTGTCACGATATCGATCTCTACCAAGGCCTTATGGGTGAACGCCCGGTACGCGTAGCCAGCTTTGGTGGACGCAAATCGTTTACGCCGCAACACGCCCCACAAGGTGCGGTGACTGCAGATTCAGAGGTTTATCACGTGAAACCCAGCGGTTGGTCCAGCACCGATGCCGTGTTTGATAGCGATGCCGATATCGTCGATTACCAAACGGCGATCATTGAGTATGCCAGCGGCGCAACGCTGGCTTTTCACGCCAACCTCAACGTACCGGACGAGTTTCGTCGGTTCTGTGTAATGGGAACGGATGGCATGGCGGAAGGCGACTTTGTACGTAACTATTTCCGCGTGCACAATGCCCGAACCGGCGAAAAGGAAGTGGATACCGCTTACAGCGGCAATGCCTACGACGGACACTACGGTGCCGACGCCTTAATGGCTGAAGAGATTGTGAAACACATTAAACAGGGAACGCCACTGAAAGTTTCGGTGGTGGACGCGCTGGAAGCGGGACTCACCGCCATTAAAATCGATGAGGCCCGCAAAACCCGCAGCGTAGTGGATATGACAACAAGCTGGAATACTTTTGACGCCAACCTGGGAAAATAGGCGGCATGTTTTGCCTCCCCTGACGCACGCTTTTCTCCGCGCACGTCAGGCTGCAGTTACTGGACTCTCACTCAACCGGCCTTAAGGCCGGTTTTTCATGGCACCGTTTCATTTTCCAGCTTTTGTCGTTTACGCAAATGTGGGAATAACTTCATCCACAATGCCACCACAATCAGCGTACCGATGCCGCCAATCGCAGCGGCGGGCGCAGCACCCAACCAGGCGGCCAATAAGCCCGACTCAAACTCACCCAGCTGGTTAGAGGTGTTAATAAAGATAGCGTTGACGGCGTTGACTCGGCCGCGCATATCGTCTGGTGTATCAAGTTGCACCAGCGATCCGCGAATCACCATGCTGACCATATCGAAGCCGCCGAGCGCCGCTAATGCAATCAACGACAACCAGAGCTGGCTCGAGAGCGCAAATACCAACGTCGCCACGCCGAAACCCGCCACCGATCCAAACATAATCATGCCGACGTTCTTTTCCAGCTTGTTACGGCTCAGCCATAAACCGACTAATAGTGCACCGATGGAAGGCGCACCGCGCAACATGCCTAATCCCCAAGGTCCGGTATGCAGGATATCTTTGGCAAAAATCGGCAGTAGCGCAGTGGCACCGCCCAACAGCACGGCAAACAGATCAAGCGAAATCACACCCAATACATCTTTGCGCTCACGGATAAAGTGAATACCGGCAAACAGGTTTTTCATGTTCATCGGCAGCCGAACTTGCGGTGGACGCTCGTAGCGCAAACGGCTCACCAGAATCAATGAGATCAGATAAAACAAGCCTGAGACGCCATACACCACATCGGGACCCGCCACGTAAAGCAAGCCGCCCAAAGTCGGCCCGACGATGACCGCTGCCTGGCCGCCAACCGCATTAGAAGCCATGGCACGCGCTAACATCGACGGTGGCACCAGCGCTGGCAGCATGGATGACATAGCCGGCCACTCCAGAGCTTTCGCTACCGAAATCATAAAGACTAATCCCCACAATGCGGTTTTATCCGCCCAGTGGAACAGCGTTAGCATCACCAGCGCCGCTAATGCCGCGAACTCAATCAGCTGACCACAGAGCACAATTCGGCGGCGATCAAACTGATCGGCTAAATGTCCGGCAGGCAAGGCCAATAATACCGAGGGCAAAAACTGCATGAGTCCAATCATGCCCAACGCTAACGCGCTGTTGGTGAGCGCGTAAATCTGCCAGCTGATCGCCACCGAAAACATCTGAAAACCAAACGACGAGCAGGTTCGAGCCAGCCAGAAAGCCACAAACGCGCGATGTCGCAGCAGCGAATCTTCCGCTGCCGATGCCATAAATCCCATTTTTCCATCCCATTTTTAAGTGGCCTAAAACGGCCTGTCCCGCGTCGTTGCACGGTGTTCTGTGTGGCGCAGCCGCACCTTGTCCTGCCTTTACTCAGCTTTAGGGTGCGTGAAAATAGCCTGCCAGGCAACGGCATCCCGTGCGAACGATCGTTGAGGTTCATTCACTTACGCGATGTTATTTTGATAATTCAATTAACGTCCTACTTGTTCCGCTTGTTGAATATATTTGTCGTAATTATTGGAAGCCAAGCGGTAATTTCCCGGTTTAATACCAGATATAAATTAAATAACACAATAAAAAGGGTGATTTGACTTACAAAATTGTTTTATATTTAGCCGCGTTTTTAACGTAAAAATGTTTATATCAATAATTAATATCCAATTAATTTTTATAATTTTTTAATAGAGATAATGGAAAACAGTTTATACAATCCTTATGTTACTGAACCAATTCATCACGTGAATAGTAATGTCGTTGGCATTTGCTATAGCGTGCCTTATCTCCATTCAACCCAGGACAATCCAAACATACTTAATACGCGCAACATAATTTCATTACATAACCAACTCGCTAATGAAGCAACATTAATGATTATCCCGTTTGAAGAAATTAGATTACAGGGAATGATTAAGGTGCCTCAGGCTTATTCTCATTTGAAAAACAGCCGCGTTAGGCTTGGTATCAATTATTGCAGTTTAAAAGCGCATTACGCGGCACTGCTTGAATTATCAAACGATTTTAGTTTCTGGCTCTATGACTTTGCACCGCCTGGCGCAGACTGGCGCGTGATGGATTCTTTTCCCCTCTCTGGCATTGTGCTGAATGAAAGTTTCTTTAATGAAAATTATCAAAAATTCACCTTTCCTTTTTTTATGGCGTCATTTCGTGAAAGAGACGCTGAGGTGATTGTCCGCAGTCATGAACCGCGATTATCGGCTGAACAATTGGCGGCGTTGAATATTAGTGGTTGGCAGCAACAGCGCTCTGAAGGTGAACTGCTGGAGATATAACGCTAAATATGGCCTCGTTGTCTTAAGGGCGCATACTCGCGCCCTTACCTCGCATATAACCCCATAAAATGTCGCATTATTCATTACGTTAAGAGCATTAAGCTAAAAAAATCAAACCTCTTAACGATTTTGCTATAACATTTACTTCACAGGGATCTAAAGACTTATTGGAAGAGTCAGATAAGAACACCTTTTCCATCAGTATCTTATAACTGAAAACAGCTTATACGGTTGTTTTCTCATGTTTATGGCAACGAAACGAGGTCGATATTATGGGGAAAAACTCCTCATCTTTTGGCGTAATTCGTCTCCTGACAGTGCTGTTCGCAGTGCTAACAGGTGCGTTTATGTTGATTGGCGGTATTTGGTTAGCCGCCATTGGTGGTTCCTGGTATTACATCATCGGCGGTGCAGCGATGCTGCTTACCGCTTTCCTGATTTGGCGTCGCAACAGTGCCGCGCTGATCGTTTACGCTTTGCTGCTGCTCGCCACATTGGTGTGGGGTGTCTGGGAAGTCGGTACTGACTTTTGGGCGCTGGCGCCGCGTACTGACGTACTGGTGATCTTCGGCATCTGGCTGATTCTGCCGTTTGTTTATCGCGGCTTTAACAGCGTCGGCAAAGGTGCGTTAGGCGCAATGGGCGTGGCGTTGGTTGCCAGCGTTCTGGTTCTCGCCTATGCCGTCTTCAACGATCCGCAGGTCATTGAGGGTTCAGTGCCGGCGACTGCCGACAATGCTCCCCAAGCCCAGCCGCTGAGCAACATCGCTGACGCTGACTGGCCGGCTTATGCCCGCGACCAGCAGGGTACGCGTTTTTCTCCGCTGAAGCAGATCAACAATCAAAACGTTAAAGAGCTGCAGGTTGCCTGGCAGTTCCAGACCGGCGATTTGAAAACCGCGAACGATCCGGGTGAAATCACCGATGAAGTCACGCCGATTAAAATCCGCGACACGCTTTATCTCTGTTCCCCGCATCAGATTCTGTTTGCGCTGGATGCTACAACCGGTAAGCAAAAATGGAAATTTGATCCCGGCTTGAAGCCGAACCCAACATTCCAGCATATTACCTGTCGTGGCGTCTCTTACCATGAAGTTCCGGCCGCAGCGGATGCAGCAAACAGCCAGCCTGCGCTGTGCTCGCGTCGTGTCTATCTGCCAGTGAACGATGGTCGTCTGTTTGCGTTGGACGCAGAAACCGGTGAGCGTTGCCCAGCATTCGGCAATAACGGCGAGCTGGATCTGCAGCACAAGCAGCCGGTTACTACGCCGGGCCAGTATGAGCCTACTTCTCCGCCAATCATCACCGATACCACTATCGTGATGGCAGGTGCCGTAACAGATAACTACTCTACCCGTGAACCTTCAGGTGCTATTCGTGGCTTTGATGTGAACACCGGTAAACTGTTGTGGGTGTTTGATCCAGGCGCGAAAGATCCTAACGCGATTCCGGCTGATGAACACACCTTCACCATGAACTCGCCGAACTCGTGGGCCCCTGCGGTTTACGATCCAAAACTGGATACCGTTTACCTGCCGATGGGCGTTACCACGCCAGATATCTGGGGCGGTAATCGCACGCCAGAGCAGGAGCGTTACGCGAGCAGCGTGCTGGCTCTGAACGCCACTACCGGTAAACTGGTATGGTCGTATCAGACTGTTCACCACGATTTGTGGGATATGGACTTGCCTTCACAGCCAACGCTGGCTGATATCACCGACAAAGATGGCAACACCGTTCCGGTGATTTATGCTCCGGCTAAAACCGGTAACATCTTCGTGTTGGATCGTCGTACGGGTAAGCCAGTGGTTCCTGCGCCAGAAACGCCGGTTCCACAGGGTGCCGCCAAAGGCGATCATGTCTCTGCCACGCAACCGTACTCTGAACTGACCTTCCGTCCTAAACAGAATCTGACAGACAAGGACATGTGGGGCGCGACGATGTATGACCAGCTGGTGTGCCGCGTGATCTTCAAGCGTCTGCGCTATGAAGGTCCGTTCACGCCGCCGTCAGAGCAAGGTACGTTGGTGTTCCCAGGTAACCTCGGCATGTTCGAATGGGGCGGTATTGCGGTCGATCCACATCGTCAGATCGCGATTGCTAACCCAATGGCGCTGCCGTTTGTGTCGAAGCTGATCCCGCGTGGTCCCGGCAACCCAATTGAGCCACCGAAAGGTGCTGAAGGCGGTTCCGGTACAGAAACCGGTATTCAGCCACAGTACGGCGTGCCTTACGGCGTTGAGCTGAATCCGTTCCTTTCTCCGTTCGGTCTGCCGTGTAAGCAACCAGCATGGGGTTACGTTTCTGCTGTTGACCTGAAAACTAACGACGTAGTGTGGAAAAAACGTATCGGTACCGTCCGCGACAGCGCACCGGTTCCAGTACCGTTCAAAATGGGCATGCCAATGTTGGGCGGCCCAATCACTACCGCCGGTAAAGTCTTCTTCATTGGTGCAACCGCAGATAACTATCTGCGCGCTTTCAGCACCGATACCGGTGAAATGTTGTGGCAGGCACGTCTGCCAGCAGGCGGCCAGGCAACGCCGATGACCTATGAAGTAAATGGCAAGCAGTATGTTGTCATTGCTGCTGGTGGCCACGGTTCGTTTGGTACCAAGCTGGGTGATTATGTGATTGCCTATGCATTGCCAGACAGCAAGTAATACGCGTTAAGCGAATGACACAAGGCGGACTTCGGTCCGCCTTTTTTTTTTATGGCTAATGCTTTCCGCATGCCACAGCGTCTCCTGGCTTAAATACGGCAGCGTCTCCTTCCCCCGCTTCGCGGGGGAAGGCCGGGATGGGGGACAGCGTACTCCGTCTCAATCCTCTTGAGTGCGAGGTCGTTTGGCCCCCACCTCGGTCCTCCCCCATACATGGGGGAGGAAGACGCTGCAATATGCGAGTAGTAAAGCTGCATGTGGCAGCGTCTCCTTCCCCCGCTTCGCGGGGGAAGGCCGGGATGGGGGACAGCGAGTACCTCACCAAAGCAGCGCGTACCTCAGTAAGCTCAGCACGGAGCCGTTTGTCCCCCACCTCGGTCCTCCCCCATACATGGGGGAGGAAGATGCTGCAATATGCGAGTAGTGAAGCTGCATGTGGCAGCGTCTCCTTACTCAAATACGGCAGCGTCTCCTTCCCCCGCTTCGCGGGGGAAGGCCGGGATGGGGGACAGCGAGCTCTGAGCGAACGCTAACCCCATTAACCTCGGCTACGCCGCCAGTTCAGCCAGCTACACATTGCCATCACTACGCAGGTGGCTAAAAATACCGGCCTCATTCCAAAAGCGCCGCCGACAAATCCACCAAACAGTGGCCCGCTGACCTGACCGATATACTGCGCCGAAGTCGAATAGCCCAGCATCCGTCCGACCTGCGTTTCCGGCACGTTGTGGCGGATAATCGCGGTGATGCAGGGCATTAATCCGCCCAGCGCCATTCCCATCAGGAATCGCAAAACCACTAATTGCCATGCCGCCGTGATAAATGCCTGCGGGATTAATAACAGCGCACACACCAGCAAACCTGCGGTTAACACACGCCAGTGGCCAATACGATCTGCCAGCTTACCCAGCCTCGGTGCAGAGAGAATGCTGCCCAACGCGGCGGCAGACATTACCAAGCCCGCCATGAATGTCACTGCCTGATCACCCTGCACAAATTGACCGATATAAAGAGTAATAATCGGTTCAATCGACATATTGGCGAAAATCAGCAGCATGCCCGAAAGCCACATTAACCGCACCAGCGAACGATTCACAGGCTGTTCCGCTTCGTGCTCTGTCGTGCTGGTTTTTTCTCTCGTTTTTGGTTTAGGGACTTCTTTTAATAAAAAGGTCGTCGCCAGGAAAGCGAGGAAAATCACCGCACCGGTCAGCCAGAAAGTTTGTCGAATGCCAATCAACGGCGGCAACGCACCGCCCAGCAACGGACCCACGACGTTACCGGCCATAATCCCTGAGGCCAATATTCCCAGTGCCCAGCCGGTCTGCGATTTGGGTGTTTGCGAGGCGACTAAGATGGTCGAGCCAGAGGCATAACCGCCTAATAATCCCGCCAGTAAACGTAGCGCAACCAGTTGCCACGGCGCAGTTGCCATACCAATCAGCGACATCGCCACCGCCATGCCGAGGCTGGCGCGGATCAGCATCAGTTTTCGTCCGTAGCGATCGGCCAGTTTTCCCCAGAGCGGCGCGGTCAGGGCAGCTGTAAAAAACGTGGCGCCATAAGCGATGCCTGACCAACGAGCAATTGCAGCCGGTTCACTTACGCCTAATTGCTGAACATAAAGCGGCAAGAACGGCAACAGCAGTGTCATCGCTACAATGGTGCTGAACGATCCCAATACGCAAACCCATAAGTTGCGCCGCCAGTGTTGAAACTCCACAACTGCACTCTGTTCCATAGCAAATTCCCGATAATGATCAGGGAGTCAGGCTACCAATGGTGCATATCAAACAACAGTCGCGGCGTGATATTTACTCTGTAGCCCTTTCTGTTGCTACTTAACAACAATCACGCCGATGCTAATGCGTTAATTAGCGTGTCGCAGAGTAAGCTGATGGGCGAAGTCGGCTGTTCGGCATCGTGTAATAGCAGATAGCTTTGCAGGCGATCCATTTGCCATTCCGGCAATAGCTGCTGAATTTCTCCCCGCGCCACTGCTTCCTGCGCCATATAGGAAGGCAGATAAGCAATACCGCTACCGGCGAGTGCGGCGTTTAATAGCGCCATGCTGTTGTTAGCACGAAAACGGCTGCGAACTTCCACCACCAGTCGCTGCTTATCTCGGCGAAACGGCAGTGCCGCCGTGTGCGCAGGGCCATGAAACATCAGCAAATCATGGCGTGGCAACATATCAGGATGGCTAATAGCAGGATGCTGCATCAGATAACCTGGCGCGGCGTACAATCCCCAATCGATATCGCTGAGGACGCGAAAATTGCCCTGCTGAGGTGCACGGGCGCGGATAACAATCGCCACATCAACCTGATCGCTGATTTCATCACTGTTGCGATCGGTTAAATCAAGATCAATATTGATATGCAGGTGGCGGCGAAGAAAGCGATTAAGCAGCGGCACAATACATTGGCAGCCATACGTTACCGGTGCTTGCAACCGCACATTGCCTGTAAGTTCCTGATGCATCTGCTGCACGAAGGCATCCGCACGATGCATCTCAGCTAGCATCCGCATGCAGAAAGGATAATAGGCCTGCCCCAGTTCAGTGAGCGCCATTTTGCGGGTGGTGCGTTGTAAAAGTTTGATACCAAGCCGCACTTCCAGCCGGGCAATTTCGCGACTGACGTGAGATTTAGATAATCCCAGTGCGCGTGCCGCCTCGGTGAAACTTTTTAACTCTACGACACGCGCAAACAACAGCATGGCGGTCAGGTTATCACTGTTATCCATTACTCATCCCTGGCTGATCTCTTTCGCATCATTTGAAATAAAAATATCATACGTTACGCTCAGGGCGTTAATTCGCGTTGATCGTGAGTTTATATTTAAATCAATGTCATTTTACACGCTGAACTAACCAAGAAGGAAAATAAGAGAGTGGAGTCTTAAAGCGGTATTTTTTTATCTGCTATCGGTAATTATGTCGATAAACCTGCCCAGAAAATAATAACGGCCATTAGCGTATAAGGTTTAATTGAAGGCGATAAAAATGGCATCATCAATGCGGCTGCAGGCGGCGAAACCAGCAAAACCTCACCCGGTTAAAAATGCCAAAAAGTAGGCACAGCGGTGCTTAGGATGGTGCTATCTTCAGTGAAGCCTTCAACAGTGACTTCAACAGCAATGCCAATGCAGGAGCTCATTCAGAGGCAACCTACAACCGAGCTAAAATATCCTCATCGCGGAAAAAAACAATAAAACTAACCAATGAGAAACAGCCTTTACTTTATTTTTTCATGCTCGCCGTTCTGTTATTTTCTCTTGCTCTGTCTAATACAAACGAATTTCATCTTGGCTGATATGTCTTACTCTCGTCAGTATCCCGCCTGTTTATTATTATTCGGGTACATGCCGAATTCGTACACCTGCCAATACCATCATTTGGCCAAAGGCGATCATTCCGACGTTCTCGATCAACAGCGTTTGCAACGCATGCCATGGCAAGAACGTCGGAATTTTCAGCTTGCCATAGCCAGCGGGAATAAAAGACGATCGGGTTCGACGCGTCTTTGACGACGCAGTTGCCCTGGCGTCACCATAAAATAGTTTTTAAAGGTACGCGTATACGCCTGCTGCGTATCGAAACCATAACTCATCGCCACCTGTAAAATGGCTTCATTGCTACTGAGCAAGGTCAACGCAGACTCGGTTAAACGCCGCTGACGAATATATTCAGCCAGTGAGAAACCGGTGTGCTGCCGGAATAATCGTTGCAGGTGCCAACGGGAATAGCCGGAGCGACGTGCTACCTCGTCCAGATGCAAATCGTGTCCTAAATTGCCTTCAATCCACTCCAGCAAACTACGAATAAACTCGCGCTGATTCATGGGTTCCTCCTGATATCGCCTGATGTGCAGTGAACCCACTTTAACGCGTTAAATTTATCCCTTAATTAGCAGAAAATTAGCGCAGAATTAGCATCTGCGCTTTTCGGGTCTTAAACCTGACCTAAAACGTGCTGCGGCCACCTGTCTACCGCGTGAAGGTTAACGGATATAATTCTGCGCTAACTATCCAGCGCTAAACTGCTGCCAGCGCTACACTGCCAGCAACTTTTTAGAGGACATCATCCATGCGTGTGTTGTTAGTCGAAGATGATGAAATGATTGGCGCAAATTTACAGCAGGCGCTGGAAGCAGCGGGCTGGTCAGTTGACTGGGTTCGTGACGGCGTTTTTGCCCATAATGCCTGGGCTGAGGGCGGCTACAGCTGCGTATTGCTCGATCTCGGTTTACCGCGTGATGACGGTTTGCAGGTGTTACGCCGGGCGCGCAGCCGTGGCGATGCGACGCCAGTGCTGATTCTCACCGCACGCGATACCGTGGCACAGCGCGTACAAGGGCTGGACACCGGCGCAGATGATTACCTGCTTAAACCTTTTGATCTGCAAGAAGTGCTGGCAAGAATGCGTGCCATTACCCGACGTCGTCACGGCGCGGCAGATTCGGTGTTAGGCAGCGGCGATGTGCAGCTAGACATGTTGACGCGTGAAGTGATGTACAAAGGCCAGCGCGAGCAGCTTACCGCGCGTGAATATGCGCTTTTGTATGCCTTACTGGAGCGTCCGGGCGCCATTTTGTCTCGTGAGCAGTTGGAAAACCGCATTTACGGTTGGGGCGAAGAGGTCACCAGCAACGCGGTGGATGTGTTGATTCACGGTATGCGCCGCAAATTAGACAACGATGCAATCCGCAATGTGCGCGGGTTAGGCTGGCGAGTACCGGCAATATGAAACCTTTCACTTTTATGCGATCCCTGCGTAATAAATTATTGAGCACGCTGCTGATTATCCATTTATTGATGATTGGCGGCGTGAGCTGGTATTTCTTCAGCTGCTATGGCGACATGATTGGCACTATGAAGGATGATCAGCTCTCTAAAATCGCCGATGCCTGGGCAACCAACAAACAAATTCCTGCGTTAATGCCCCTTATGGTGCCAGCCGACAAGCTGAAAAGCGCGTTTGTGGTTCAGCTCTGGGATGCCGATGGTCAACTGCGCGCCAGCTCCTGGCCAGAACTGCACGCCCCGCTGCAAGCGAAAAAAGGCTATCACGATGCCGATGTCGGCGGTTGCCATGATTGCGAATGGCGTATTTATACGCGACCCGGCCAACCCGGCAGCGATATCAAAACCATTCAGGTGATGCATAACCTGAGCTATATGAAAGAGTTGATGGTGAAGCGGGCACTCTCAGCGATCGTACCCTTGATCCTAATGATGCCGCTTTCGCTGCTGGTGATCTGGTTGGTCGTGCGTAAGATCACCCGCGATCTCCGCGTCGCATCGCGCCAGATCGCCGCCCAGGAAACTCATCATCCCCACAATGTTTCGCCCGATGGCTTACCGGATGAGATCCTGCCGCTGGTTGCGGCTTACAACTCGCTGCTCGATAAACTGCGCGCAGCCTGGTCGGCCCAGCGTCAATTTTTGGAAGATGCTGCTCATGAACTGCGAACGCCTGTCACCGCTGTTACCTTACAGCTAGAAAATTTACGCCAACATATTCAACAAGGTGAAGCCAGCCGCCAGTTTGATCAGCTTGAAGCGGGCGTGACGCGCACACGTCATTTGGTCACACAGTTACTGAATATTTCACGTCAGGAAGATCAAACCGTGGTCGCCAGCATCGAGAATATTGAACTGGACGATCTGCTGAAAGAGAGTATTGAGCAGCTCATGGTTGTGGCAGATAAGCGTGGTATCGACATCGGTTTCAACGGCTCTACCCATTATCGTTTGCAGGCGAGCCGCTCCGAACTACGTAGCCTGTTCGATAACCTGATTGGTAACGCCATGTTACATACGCCAGAAGGCAGTTTGGTGGATGTTTTACTGCATCGCGTTGCGGGACAAACGGTGGTCGATATTGTTGATAACGGGCCGGGTATACCGGAATCGTTTATTGAGCGTGCTTTTGATCGCTTTGCTCGTTCGCCAGATGTGAAAGCCCAAGGCAGCGGTCTGGGTTTATCGATTGTGCGTAGCGTGGCGGAGAAGAACAGCATTCATGTCGCACTTTCCAACTGTTTCAATCCACAAGGCGCCATTTGCGGCTTGCAGGTTCGCGTTACCCTTCCCTGATCTCACCTGTTCGAAACGGAACCTGACAACGTAAACGGTTGCCTGGTTCCGTTCGCCATCCACTATTAATGTGATCATCATCACATTTCAGCTGAATTATCATGCAACACATTTTGACAAACGTGAGCAAAATCTATTTTCTATCCCCTTGTTGCAGGCACGCTACGCGAGCTTAAAAACGCCTTTGGCTGATTAAAACAATTCACTGCCCATCAAGGGATCGATTTCACTCTGATCGCGCCAGTCGTGCAGCGGTCAAAAGCATGTGGTTAATGATAATGAAATTTAAAACGTTGGTAGCAGGTGCCTTGCTGGCATGTTCCATGAGCGGCGCTGCGCAAGCGGCTGAAAGCGATCCGCAGTATGTTTCTGACTGGTGGCACCAAAGCGTCAACGTGGTGGGCAGCTACCACACGCGTTTCGGACCCCAGTTCAACAACGATGTTTATCTGGAATATGAAGCTTTCGCCAAGAAAGATTGGTTCGATTTTTATGGCTACCTCGACCTGACAAACTTCTTCGGCGTGGGCAACAGCAATGCCAACGGCATTTTTGACCACGGCTCACCGATGTTCATGGAGATCGAACCGCGCTTCTCTATCGACAAATTGACCGGCACCAGCCTGGCGTTTGGTCCATTCAAAGAGTGGTATTTCGCCAATAACTACATCTACGACATGGGCCGTAACAGCGATAATCGCCAAAATACCTGGTACATGGGTTTAGGAACCGACATCGATACGCACAGCGATGTTGGCCTTTCATTGAACGTTTATGCGAAATACCAGTGGGAAAACTACGGCGCGGCGAACGAAAATAGCTGGGATGGTTATCGCTTCAAAGTGAAATACTTTGTACCGATCACCACGCTGTGGGGGGGTAATCTGGGTTACGTGGGCTTCACTAACTTCGATTGGGGTTCAGACCTGGCCGAAAAAGGCGGCTCTTCACGTACCAGCAACTCTATCGCCTCTAGCCACATCCTCTCTTTGGGTTACGATCACTGGCATTTCTCTGCCGTGGCGCGTTATTTCCACAATGGCGGACAGTGGGCTGATGGCCGTGAGCTGAACTTTGGTAACGGTGATTTTGAAGTGAAATCTACCGGTTGGGGTTATTACCTGGTTGCAGGTTATAACTTCTAATGCCACAGGCGGCATTCGCCGCCTGCCTCGCTCTTCCCCACTTGGGGAAGAGCGCTTTGCCTTTATTCATGCGGCTTCAAGACATTGATGCGCCATGGAATTCCGAACTTATCGATGAACATACCAAACCCTTTGGCCCAGAATGTTTCCTGCCAAGGCGTTGTGATTTTCCCCCCGGCTGATAACTTTTCAAACCAGGCTTCACCTTGCGCCGTATCGGTTGTCGCCAGGCTGACCGCGTAACCTGCGTGCTCAGAAGCGGGCGGCTGATTAGGGTTGCCGTCACTTAACATCAGCTCCCCTTGCCCGATACGCAAATGCGCATGCATGATTTTTTCAGGGGGTAGCGGCGGCGCTGATTTATCGCCGACCTGCTCGCCCTGCTCCGGCATATCGCCAAAAGTCACCTTATAGAGCAGCTCGCCACCCGTCGCATTCAAGTAAAACTCGATCGCCTCTTCACAACGGCCGTAGAGAAACAGGTAAGGACTCACTTGCATCGTAACCTCCATTGGTGGGTTGGATGGATTAATTCACCACACTCCAAAGTGTAGACGATGAGAGCTGGTCACTTGTCACTGCTGGCAATTTCTACGGAATAACTGCGCCATGTAGCTGCTCATCGGCGTTAGCGCAGCGTCTTTTCGTTGAATCAAATAAAAGGTCGCTTTCGGCAGCGGTTCATCCAGCTCTAATGCCACCAACTGTCGGCCTAAAATAGGATCATCAATCACATCCACCGACAAGATAGAGACGAAATCGCTCTGCGCCACCAGGCTGGTGCAGGCCATAAAGGTTTCGCAGGTAACGACAATTTTCGGTGCCATGCCGCGATCGCCAAACAGATCATGCAGCAAGCGATAATAGCTGCCTTTGGGCGTTGGCATGGTCCAGTCACATTGCTGCAACTCTGCCAGCGAGCGCGCTTTCTCTAGCGGATGCCCTTTCCGCACGACCACTTTGTATTCGCGCTCCATCATGCGCTCGTACATCAACTCCTGATCGAGATGGCTTTGATCATAGGTATTGATGGTGAAATCCAGCGCGCCCTGGCGCAATTCATGCACCATCGACACCAACTGGCCTTCAACAATGCGTACTTTGACCAGCGGATATTCACGGTGAAACTGATTGATTACCTGCGGCATGATGGTGCGCGCAACGCTGCCGCCTACACCAATATTCACTTGCCCACCGCCCAACCCCAGACGCTGCTGAATATCTTCTTGCGCTACCCGCAACTCCTCCAACACCAGACTGGCGTGACGAAAAAAGTTATCACCGATGTCGGTCAACACCACACCTTGCTGGCGGCGAACAAACAGCCGTGCGCCAAGAACCGACTCCAGTTCCTGAATCGCTTTCGTCAACGCGGGCTGTGAAAGGCCCGATAAACGGCTAGCCGCGCGAATACTGCCCTGACGCGCTACGTCAACAAACGCGCGTAATTGATGAAGTTTGAGATTAGCAGGCATGATTTTTGTGATAACCGCTGTTTATCAGACACAAGATATTCGCATCTTATGTGGGTATTTACCATTGTGTAGATTCAGAACAATGCATAAAAAACCAACACCAGGAGATTGCCAATGAACACCCTTTCCGACCACGTCAGCGCATTGATTCCACAGATGAAAAGCTGGCGCCGCGACTTCCATCAATTTGCTGAGTCAGGCTGGCTAGAGTTCCGCACCGCTACATTGGTCGCCGAAGCGCTGCACAATCTCGGTTATCAACTGCAACTGGGTCGTGAAGTGATTAATGCGGATGCACGCATGGGCTTGCCCTCTGCCGAAGTGCTACAGCTTCAGGAAGCCCGTGCGTTGCAACAAGGTGCGCTCCCGCAGTGGTTATCTTACTTCTCGGGCGGATTTTGCGGCATCGTTGCCACGTTGGAGACCGGTCGTCCCGGCCCGGTAATGGGTTTTCGCGTTGACATGGATGCGCTGGATTTGAACGAAAGTCAGGCCGCGGATCACCTGCCGCAGCGCGAAGGCTTTGCATCCTGCAATCCAGGCATGATGCACGCCTGCGGACATGATGGTCACACCACCATCGGCCTTGGCGTTGCCTCACTGTTAATGGCGATGAAAGCGCAGTTGAGCGGCACCATCAAACTTATCTTTCAGCCTGCTGAAGAAGGCGTGCGGGGTGCCAAAGCGATGGTTGAAGCGGGCGTGGTCGATGATGTTGATCTGTTCACTGCCATTCATCTCGGCACTGGCGTACCGGCAGGCGAACTGGTGTGTGGCAGCGACAGTTTCCTCGCCACCACCAAGCTGGACGTGAGCTTTACCGGAGTGGGCGCGCATGCAGGTGGCCGCCCCGAGGAAGGCCGCAATGCGCTGTTAGCGGCGGCGCAGGCCACCTTAGCGCTGCACGGTTTAACCCAGCACAGCGGCGGCGTGGCGCGCGTCAATGTCGGCGTGTTGCAGGCGGGAACGGGGCGTAATGTAGTCGCCGATTGTGCGCTGATGAAGGTGGAAACACGCGGCGTCAGCAATGAGGTTAACGACGACATTTATCAGCAGGCGCTGCGCGTCATCGCCGGTGCAGCCGCTATGTATGGCGTTGAATATGAGGTGAAGCTGATGGGCGCTGCACGCAGCTCTACGCCAACGCAACCTTGGGTAGATTTCATCCACCAGCAGGCTGAAGCGCTCGGTGTGTTCAACTCGGTTGTCGATCGCAAACAGCAAGCCGCTGGTTCGGAAGATGCCACCTACATGATGGAGCGCGTTAAGCAGCGCGGCGGACAAGCCTCCTACGCCATTTTTGGCTGCGAGCTGGCCGCGGGCCATCACAACGCGAAATTCGATTTCGACGAGAAGGTGATGGCAACCGCCGTCACATTGCTCTCTACGCTGGCGCTGAATCAGGCGCAGTTTGGCGGTGCACGATGATTGAATCGTTTATTGCGGATTATATCGAGCAGCATCAGGCCCGCTTTAGCGCACTTAGCGATGCTATATGGGACGTGCCGGAAACCCGCTTCGCCGAAACCCGCTCCTCCGCGCTGCTGGCTGATGCGCTGGCAGAAGAGGGTTTTGACGTTGAGCGCGGTGTCGGCGGCATGGATACCGCGTTTATCGCCAGTTTTGGCAGTGGCAAACCCGTTATCGGCATCTTGGGGGAATTCGATGCGCTGGCGGGCCTGAGCCAGCAGGCTGGCTGTGCACAACCGAAACCGCTGGTGGAAAACGGTAATGGTCACGGCTGCGGCCACAACCTGCTGGGTACCGCCGGGCTGGCTGCGGCGTTTGCGGTGAAAGCCTGGATGCAGCAACACAACACCGGCGGCACGCTGCGCTTTTATGGTTGCCCAGGCGAAGAAGGCGGCTCCGGCAAAACGTTTATGGTGCGTGAAGGTCTCTTCAACGATGTGGATGCCGCAGTGACCTGGCATCCTGAAGGTTTCAGCGGCATGTTCAACCTCAGCACGTTAGCCAATATTCAGGCGGCGTTTCACTTCAAAGGCGTCGCGGCACATGCCGCTAACTCACCGCATTTGGGGCGTAGCGCACTGGATGCGGTGACGCTGATGAATACCGGCGCCAATTTCTTGCGTGAACACATTGTGCAGGAAGCGCGTCTGCATTATGCGGTGACCAACAGCGGTGGCGTCTCGCCTAATGTCGTACAGGCCGATGCCGAAGTGCTGTTCCTGATTCGCGCCCCTGAATTGCAACAGGCGCAGGATATCTATCAACGGGTGATCAATATCGCCAAAGGCGCGGCGCTGATGACAGATACCCAGATGTCAGTGCGTTTTGACAAAGCCTGTTCCAATTATGTGCCAAATCGCGCACTGGAAGCTGTGATGGAGCGTTATTTGCATCAGTTTGGCTTACCTGATTACAGCGATGAGGAGCGCGCGTTCGCGGCAGAGATCCGCGCCACGTTAACGAAAGATGACTTACGCAATGCGCAGCTAAATGCGGCACGTACGGGTGGCGAAGCGGGTCAGGCGTGGGTTGAGACGCTGGGTGACAAGCTTTTCATGGATGAGGTCGCCCCGTATGCGATCACGCGTGAAATGCTGTATGGCTCAACCGATGTCGGCGATGTGAGCTGGGTTACGCCCACTGCGCAGTGCTTTGCGCCCTGCTTTACCTTCGGTACACCGCTCCATACGTGGCAACTGGTGGCGCAAGGCCGCACCAGCATCGCGCATAAAGGCATGTTTTTGGCGGGAAAGGTGATGGCGGCAACGGCATTAACCCTGCTCAACGATGACGATGCGCTGGCGCGCTGTCGCAACGAATTCAGCAAGGCACGTCAGGCGCAGCCTTACGCATGCCCAATACCGGACGGCATCACGCCGTCAAAATTGGCCGATTGAGCCACCGGCCGCGCCTCATGGCGCGGACCGAGATAAAAACAAGCAAACACAAAACGAGGAAGGACGGATGGAAGTCGCATCGGAGAACCGCAGCCCGGGTAAGGTATTCAGCTGGATTGAACGCGTTGGCAACAAAGTACCCAATCCCTTTTTACTGTTTGTTTATTTGATTGTGGCGTTGATGGTGGCAACCGCCGTGATCAGCGCACTGGATTTAGCCGTTAAAAACCCCAGTAACGGCGAGATGGTACGGGTCAATAATTTGCTTAGCGTGGCGGGTTTACAGTGGATCCTGCCGAATATCATCAAGAACTTCAGTAGTTTTACGCCGTTGGGATCGATTCTGGCGCTGGTGATTGGCGCTGGTCTGGCGGAAAAAGTCGGGTTGCTGCAATCCCTGATGGTGAAAATGGCCTCACGCGTTAGCCGCCGTTACGCCAGCTATATGGTGCTATTCATCGCTTTCTTTAGCCACATCTCTTCTGATGCAGCTTTAGTGGTGATGCCGCCGCTCGGCGCGCTGATTTTCCTTGCGGTCGGGCGTCATCCGGTTGCCGGGTTATTGGCCGCGATCGCGGGCGTTGCATCCGGTTTTACCGCCAACTTACTGATTGTGACCACCGACGTGTTGTTGTCGGGCATCAGTACCGAAGCGGCAAAAGCAGTGAGCGATACCGTGCACGTCAGCGTGATCGATAACTGGTTTTTCATGGCGTCGTCGGTGATTGTGCTGACCATTGCCGGCGCGCTGCTGACCGATAAATTCGTCGAGCCGCGCTTGCCGCAGTGGAAAGATGGCAGCGGCGAAAAACTTGCTGCTTTGACACCGCTGGAGAATCGGGGCCTGCGTACAGCGGGCATTGCCGCGCTGCTGTTTATTGGCTTAATGGCGCTGCTGGTGGTGCCCGAACATGCGCCGCTGCGCGATCCTAAAACCGGTTCGATCATTCCCTCGCCCTTCATTCAAGGCATCGTACCGATCATCATCCTGTTCTTTTTCGTGGTGGCGATAGCTTACGGCGTGGTCACGAAGCAGATCCGTCGCCCGGATGATATTCCGCAGCTGCTGGTCGATCCGATGAAGAATATGGCGGGCTTTATCGTGATGGTGTTTCCGCTGTCGCAGTTCGTGGCGTTCTTTAACTGGAGCAACATGGGCAAATTCATGGCACTCGGTCTGACCGACGTGCTGGAAAGCGCAGGAATCAGCGGTGCACCTGCGTTTCTGGGCCTGATGTTCCTTTCAGCATTTCTTTGTATGTTTATCGCCAGCGGTTCGGCCATCTGGTCGATTCTCGCGCCGGTTTTTGTGCCGATGTTTATGCTGCTCGGCTTCCATCCCGCGTTTGCCCAGATGATTTTCCGTATTGCCGATTCCTCCGTGCTACCGCTGGCACCCATGTCGCCGTTCCTGCCGCTGTTTCTGGCCTTTCTACAGCGCTACCAAAAAGATGCACAGCTTGGCACTTACTACATGCTGATTTTCCCCTATCCGCTGGTGTTCTTTATCAGCTGGATTGCACTGCTTCTGGTCTGGTACGCGTTAGGTTTACCGATTGGTCCAGGCGTCTATCCACAACTGCATTAATCCCGATTCGCCATGGACGGCGAAAACTGCAACGTACGTTGCTAAATACTCACCAACTTGCCTCTCGGCAACGATCCTCGAATTTATTATCCTGCTATCTCTTCGCTTGCTAACGGTTAATTATTTTTAAATCTAATCAAGACCGCTAGCGAGATTTGCAAACACTGCCACACCGAGGTTTACGTAAAAATGACAACAGCCTGCCCAACAGGGATGGCGCCGACGCACGCTTCGTCGGCACCCAACAACAGCTTAGCGGGACGCATTGATGCGCTGCCTTCCTCCGCCGGTTTGTGGCGTTTCATTTCTTTGCTGGCGCTAGGCGGCTTCTTCGAACTCTACGACCTGTTTGAAACCGGCTATATCAGTTCTGGCTTGCTGGCCACCGGCGTTTTTCATACGGGCAGCGCAGGCGTGTTTGGCTTTTCCGATCAGGCCGCTTTTGCTTCTGCAACGTTTCTGGGTCTGTTTTTTGGCGCAAGCCTGCTGGCACCCTACGCCGATCGCTTTGGTCGCCGCCTGACGTTTATGTGCGCACTCATGTGGTATGGTCTGTTTTCGCTGCTGATGGCTTTTCAGCAAAGCGCCGAAATGATCATCCTGTTCCGCTTTTTAGTCGGTATTGGCTTGGGCATTGAGCTTGTCACCATCGATACCTACTTGTCGGAATGGGTGCCTACGCATCTGCGTAGCCGCGCCTTCGCGTTTTCATTTTTCATTCAGTTTCTCTCAGTGCCTGCGGTGGCTTTGATGTCGTGGTGGCTGGTGCCGCAAACCATCCTCAGCCTGGAAGGCTGGCGCTGGGTGGTGATTGCAGGCGCGCTCTGTTCACTGGTGATTTGGTTTATTCGCAAAAACCTGCCGGAATCGGCACGCTGGCTGGCGCAACAAGGCCGTCATCAAGAGGCGCATCAGGTGCTCTCGGCAATGGAAAAGCGTTGTGGCATGACGCCGGGCGCAGATTTTCCACCCGATGATGCCGCGGCACAACTGCCGAAAAAAGGGCGTTTCAGCGAGATTTGGGCACCCGCTTATCGCAAGCGCACCCTGATGCTGGTGGTAATGAATTTCTTCCAGGCAATTGGTTTCTTCGGCTTCGGTAACTGGCTGCCCGCGCTGCTGTCGGGCAAAGGCACCACGGTCACACACAGTTTGCTTTATGCCTTTTTTATCACGCTGGCCTACCCGCTCGGTTCATTGATTTGCAGCCGTTACGCCGATAAGTTTGAAAATAAATGGCAGATTGTGATGTCGTCGCTGATGACGGTGATATTCGGCACGCTGTTCGCCTTCCAGACCAATCCGGTGCTGCTGATTATTTGCGGCTTTTTGATCACCTATTCCAACGCCTGGCTGACATTTAGCTATCACGCTTATCAAACTGAGATCTTCCCGACGCATATTCGCGCCCGTGCGGTTGGCTTTTGCTACTCGTTCAGCCGCTTATCGACAGTGTTCAGCAGCATTTTGATTGGCTTGATTTTGCAGTACGCCGGCACGCAAGGCGTGATCGCCTTTATTGTGCTGAGTATGCTGATGGTGATGTTGTCGGTGGGAATTTATGGCCCGAAAACGCGCGGTATTGATTTAGAGAATATCTAACTTCTGCGCTTGTTTTTTTAAGTGCGAGGTCGTTTGTCCCCCACCTCAGTCCTCTTGAGTGCGAGGTCGTTTGTCCCCCACCTCAGTCCTCCCCCATATATGGGGGAGGAAGACGCTGCAATATGCGAGTAGTAAAGCTGCATGTGGCAACGTCTCCTTACTCAAATACGGCAGCGTCTCCTTCCCCCGCTTCGCGGGGGAAGGCCGGGATGGGGGACAGCGTACTCCGTCTAAAATGCGTACTCCGTCTAAAACGCGTACGCCGCCCAAAATCACTTGCCTTCCAGCACCTTGATATCTGCGCTACCAGTGCGATCCTTCACATCTTTACGCTGTTCGGCAACGTCTTTAGCGCTGACCTGTTTGTCGGACTTATTTCCCCAGCTGGTGCGGATAAAGTTCACCACATCCGCGACCTGCTGATCATTCATGCGCCAGCCAAATGCAGGCATGGTGATGGTTGATGGCGCACCTTTCACACCCGGCAATTCGCCGCCCACCAGCACGATATGAATCAGCGAGGTTGGATCGTCAGCCAACACCACCGGATTGCCGCGCAGCGCAGGATAAAAACGTTGATAGCCGCTGCCATCGGTTTTATGACACGCTGCACAACTGTCGACATACAGCGAGGCACCCGCCTGATCATCATCCCCTTTCCACAGCGCTTTCGCCGTTGCCTCATCAACGCTGAACACCGTTTGATGCGGATCTTTCGCACCCAATGATTTCAGATAACGCGCAATCGCCGTGATGTCACTGTCGCTCAAGTGCTGCAAGCTATGCTCAACCACTTCGGTCATGCCGCCAAAGGCTGCGGTGTGATCGTTACGACCGTAACGCAGGAACTGGCTCAGATCGTCTTCACTCCAGCGGCCTAAACCATCGCGGTTGTCGCCGCGCAGGTTGCTGGCGGTCCAGCCGTCAACCGGTGCGCTGCTGCCAGAGAGATAATCATTCCCTTCGTTATTGGTCAGGGCCTTCTCTTGCATAGTGATGCTACGTGGCGTGTGGCATGCGCCGCAGTGGCCTAAGCCTTCAACCAGATAACGTCCTCGTGCCAGCGTGGGATCTTCCTGCTCAGCCGGCTTGAAAGCCTTCACTTCCGGTGCAAACACAGTACGCCAAATCGCCAGCGGCCAACGCATCGAAAGCGGCCAGGGAATATCGCTGTCTTGATTAGCCTGATTAACTGGCGCAACGCCATGCATGAAATAGGCATACAACGCCTTCATGTCGTCATCATTGACCACTGCATAAGAGGGAAATGGCATCGCCGGATAGAGCGTATCGCCATTTTTCGCCACGCCGTGACGCACCGCTTTTTGGAAGTCGTCGTAGCTATAATCACCGATCCCGGTCGATTTATCCGGCGTGATATTGGTCGAATAAATAGTGCCGATCGGAGTGACCATCGGTAAGCCGCCCGCAAAGGGTTTTCCGTCTTTGCTGGTGTGACACGCCACGCAGTCACCGGCACGCGCCAGATACTCGCCGCGCTTTACCAAATCGCTGTTGCTGTCGTCCGCCAGTGCAGAGAACGTCAACGTGCCCAGAATCAGGGCCAAAATGCCTTTTTTCATCGCCATGTTCCTTATGCCTGCACCAGTGGACCTGGATTTTTCAGGTACTGCTCGCGGATGGCTTTCGCGGACCAATACGTCAGCGCCGCCACCATGCCTGTTGGGTTGTAACCCAGCCCTTGCGGGAAGGCTGACGCGCCCGGTACAAACACATTCGGCACATCCCAGCTTTGCAGATAGCGGTTAACCGCGCTGGTGTTGGGATCTTCACCCATGATCGCCCCGCCATTCATGTGTGTGGTTTGATAAACGGTGGAATCGAAATGGCTGTCAGCGTTTTTCGCGGCGCCCATGATCAATTTAGGGTTCATCGCTTCAGCAATTTTGTGCATTTTGCTGACCATGAACTGCGCCATCTTGATGTCGTTTTCCTGCCAGTCAAAGGTCATGCGCAGCAGCGGCTGGCCGTGGGCATCTTTGTAGTTAGGATCGAGATCAAGGTAATTGGCACGATAAGATTGGTGCGCGCCGTGGGCATCCATCGACACGTGATGGGTGTAAGTGTCCGCGACGGCGGCTTTCCACTTACTGCCCCAGTTTGGCGTGCCGGTCGGCGTCGGCAGACCCGAAATCGGTTTGGTACCCGCCTGGTTAACCCAGAACGGCGAACCACCGACAAAGCCGTGCGGGCCGTGATCAAAGTTGTCGGCATTAAAGTCATCCACACCTACGCCTGCGCCACCCGCACCAATAAACGGATTGGTGGTGGTGTTTTTGTCGAACAGCGCTTTAAGCGTGGAGATGTTTTGGTACGCGAAGTTGCGACCAACGGTACCTTCATTGGTAATCGGGTTATAGGGCTTGCCAATGCCCGACAGCAGCATCAGATGCACGTTGTGGAACTGGAACGCAGAAAGAATCACCAAATCCGCCAGCTGCTCAACTTCACGGCCTTGACCATCAACGTACGTCACGCCGGTGGCGCGCTTTTTGTCATCGGTCAGATTAACGCGCAGCACGTAAGCGTTGTTGCGTAATTCAAACTTCGGCTCCTGACGCAGCGCGGGCAGGATGTTGACGTTTGGCGATGCCTTGGAATACATGTAACACGCATAACCGCTGCAGTAGCCGCAGAAATTACACGGGCCCATTTGCGCGCCGTAGGTGTTGGTATAAGGGCCAGAGGTGTTCGCTGAAGGCAAGTCATAAGGATGATAGCCAACCGATTCTGCCGCCTGGGAAAAGAGCTGCGCCGAGTAGGTGCGCTTTTGCGCTGGCAATGGAAACTTATCTGAGCGATCGGGTGCAAACGGGTTGCCACCGATCTCTTTGCCCACCACTTTACCGTTGATGCTCCACGGCGTACCGGAGGTGCCAAACACTTTCTCAGCCTTGTCAAAAAAGGGTTCCAGCTCGTCGTAGTTCACGCCGAAATCTTGAATCGTCATGCCTTCAGGAATGAATTTTTTGCCGTAACGCTCTTCGTAATGACTGCGCATACGCAATTCAGTCGGATCAACACGGAAATGCACGCCAGACCAGTGCAGGCCCGCGCCGCCGGTGCCGGTGCCGGGTAAAAAGGCAGCCAGCTGACGATAAGGCACGGCGGTTTGCGACGCGTTATGGCGAATCGTTACGGTGCTTTTTGACAGATCCTGGAACAGCTTTTTGCGGATGTTATAGGTCAGTTCATCAATGGATTGCGGATACGATCCATCAGGATACGTATCGCGATGCGGACCGCGCTCCAGCGCCAGCACGGTTAACCCGGCTTCGGTCAGCTCTTTCGCCATGATTGCGCCAGCCCAGCCGAACCCAACAATCACCGCGTCTACTTTTTTATTTTCGTTAGCCATGCTTACGTTCTCTCTCCGCGAATCGACACTGACGGGAACGGATATTGTTCGCCGCGCTCTACCCAATCCATAAAGTCGGCGCGGACGCCTGGGAAGCCAATCAGCTTCCAGCCCACCATGCCTTGATTGCCGCCGTGGATCGGATCGCTGAAGAAGCCTTCGCGGGTGTTTTGAATCAGGAACGCAAAGAAGGTTTTACTTGGCAGTTGTTTGAACTCGGCTTTGCCGCTTTCCATTGCCTGTAACAAGGCGTCTTGCTGGTCGCCAGTCAGCTCAGCGAACACTTTTCCATGCTGCTGTTTGCTATAGTCATCCGCATCGGCGAGGCCCAGCCGATAGATTTGCTGTGGCACCAGCGGCAGCTGATAACCCAGCTCTTTCGGCAAGTCAGGATTGAACGGTCCCTGCATGTACCAGGTTGCACCGGTCGCATAAGGGGTGTTCATCTGACGATCGATAAATTCCGGTACGCCCGCTTCCAGTGCGCCGGGACCCCGATCATCGTTGGGGATCAGGCGCGCGACCGCCGCCTTAATAAAAGCGAACTCTTCGGCAGTAAACCAGTTGGGTTGATAATCACGCGCATGTTGCGGGCCGGTTGAATTTACTTCTGCAGCCTGCGCTGCCATTGGTGTTGTGAATGCACCCATAGTAGCGCCACCCACCGCCATTGCTGGCGCCAGGGTGATGGTCTTCAGCAAAAAATCCCTGCGTGAATGACCCTTTTTTTGTTCTGACATGACATTGCCTCAGTACCGCATACAATGCGGCATGAAAAAGTAATTGATTGCGTTGTAATGGTTTTTATAAGCGGTTTTAGGGTTACAGCTTCATTGTTACCGGTAACAATTGCCGTTAGTGTAACACCGTTAGCCACAAAGATTGAGGGGATGGAAACAAAATCGCACAAATTCATTAACATCCATCGCCACGCATTCATTGTCTGATACATCACATCACTTACAGAGAGCAGCCAAAAACGTTATAACAGTCTGCACACAACAGCGGAGAACCTATGTTTAAGTCCTTTTTCCCCCGGCCAGCGCTGTTTTTTAGCTCAGCAGCGATTTGGAGCTTGCTGGCTATTTTTGCGTGGTTCGGTTTTGCCGATCGTATACCTGCGTTATGGCCAGCTTTTGATGCCGCAATGAAACAGCCTTTACCGACCACGGCAGCACGCTTTATCGCTGCCAGTCAGCTATGGTTTTATGCCTATTACTGGATCATGGTGACCGTTTTCGCGCTGGCCTGGCGGGTGATTGATAATCATCCCTGGCAGCGTTGGTCAGTGTGGGGTTCAGCCCTGATTATCTTTGTGACCTGGTTTGGCGTGCAGGTTGGCGTGGCGATTAACGCCTGGTATGGGCCTTTCTATGACCTGATCCAGAAAGCGCTGACGAAAGCCGGTTCGGTACAAATCAGTGAATTTTATGGTGAAGTCAGAGCATTTTTAGGCATCGCACTGATTGCCGTAGTGATTGGCGTAATGAACTCATTCTTCATTAGTCATTGGGTGTTCCGCTGGCGTACCGCGATGAACAATTACTACATGCACAACTGGCAACGCCTGCGTCATGTCGAAGGCGCCGCTCAGCGTGTACAAGAAGACACCATGCGCTTTGCCACCACGCTGGAAGATTGGGGCGTGAGCTTTATTCAGGCAATTATGACGCTGGTGGCCTTTTTACCGGTGCTGGTCACGCTGTCACATCACGTTAAAGATGTGCCGTTTCTGGGTAACATTCCCTATGCGCTGGTGATCGCCGCGGTGCTGTGGTCAGTGTTTGGTACCGGGCTGTTAGCATTGGTGGGAATTAAACTGCCGGGGCTGGAGTTCCGCAATCAGCGAGTAGAAGCAGCATATCGTAAAGAGCTGGTTTACGGCGAAGATGATGCTTCACGCGCCTCGCCACCCACCGTGCAGGAGCTGTTCAGCCGGGTACGGACTAACTATTTCCGCCTTTACTTTCACTATCTCTATTTCAACATCACCCGCATTCTTTATTTGCAGGTGGATAACGTCTTTGGCTTGTTCCTGCTGTTTCCGTCGATTGTGGCAGGCACCATTACGCTGGGATTGTTAAACCAGATTACCAACGTATTTGATCAGGTGCGTAGCTCGTTCCAGTATCTGATTACGTCGTGGTCAACGCTGGTGGAGTTGATGTCGATCTACAAACGTCTGCGCAGTTTCGAGCAGATTTTGCAGGACATTCCGCATGAAGAGATGATGCGTGAGGCATCCGAAGAGGTGTAGTTTGGGCTTGGACTGTGCTGGCTGTCGTTTAGTGCGAGGTCGTTTGTCCCCCACCTCAGTCCTCCCCCATACATGGGGGAGGAAGATGCTGCCATATGCGAATATTGAAGCTGCATGTGGCAGCGTCTCCTTCCCCCGCTTCGCGGGGGAAGGCCGGGATGGGGGACAGCGAATACCTCACCAAAGCAGCGAATACCTCAGTACGCTAAGTGCGAGGTCGTTTGCCCCCCACCTCGGTCCTCCCCCATATATGGGGGAGGAAGATGCTGCCATATGCGAGTAGTAAAGCTGCATGTGGCAGCGTCTCCTTCCCCCGCTTCGCGGGGGAAGGCCGGGATGGGGGACAGCGAATACCTCACCAAAGCAGCGAATACCTCAGTAAGCTAAGTGCGAGGTCGTTTGCCCCCCACCTCGGTCCTCCCCCATACATGGGGGAGGAAGATGCTGCAATATGCGAGTAGTAAAGCTGCATGTGGCAGCGTCTCCTTCCCCCGCGTCGCGGGGGAAGGCCGGGATGGGGGACAGCGAATACCTCACCAAAGCAGCGAATACCTCAGTAAGCTAAGTGCGAGGTCGTTTGGCCCCCACCTCAGTCCTCCCCCATACATGGGGGAGGAAGATGCTGCAATATGCGAGTAGTAAAGCTGCATGTGGCAGCGTCTCCTTCCCCCGCTTCGCGGGGGAAGGCCGGGATGGGGGACAGCGCGCAGAGGACAGAGGACGCACGCAGAGATCAGACTTAAAGCGCTATACGCATCACGCTGTCTGGATTTTTCGGTGGCTCTTTACGCGAACCCGGCTGCTTGACGCTAACAAACAGCGCTTTGCCATCGGCTGACAGCGCCAGGCTGTTCGGCAGACCCGGCGTTTTCACCGTACGCTTCACCTTGTAGCTGCTCGCATCAATAATGCTCACTTCGCCCGCTTTACGGTGTGTCACATACAGCTCATCGCGATCGGCATTGAACAGCACCGCCAGCGATTCCGGCACGTCAATCTTATGAATGACTTTTTGATCGCGTAAATCAACGACCAGCACCTGCGACTGTTTTGAATCGCTGAGGAACGCACGCTGACCTTGTGTATCCAGAGCGATATTCAGGAAGAAATGCTCTTTTTCCGCATCAATCTTCTGCTTTTTCTCAATGGCATTGGTACGCGTATTGATAGTGACCAACTCGCCGTCGCTATTGGTGACATAGATTTTTTGCGCGTCAGAATCGACGGCTAAACCGGTGCCCATTTTGCCGGTGTTCGTCACGGTGCTGATCAGTTGCAGCGTTTTACCGTCAACGACCCACACCACGCTTTCAGGGCCTAAACCCGTGACGTAGACGCGATCGGTTTTCGCATCAACGGCCACTTGACGCGGCTGCAGTGGACGCACGTTTTCGCCACGCTTGCGGCTGTCCAGCACCAGTGTGTTCAGCACTTTGCCGCTGCTGGCGTCAACAGAGGTTAACGAGCCATTCACGGTATTGCCGAAGTAAAGAATATTGGTTTGCGGATTAATCGCAGCGCCAAAGGTTTTCAGCTCAGTGTTGATTGATTGCTTCACCGCTAAATCCTGCGGATCAAGACGGAAAACGGTGCCGCCTTTGCCGTCAGCGTTTTGCGCAGTCGCCAGGAAAAGTGCGTTATCTTTCTGGCTTACTGCCAGCTCGTAAGCACCTTTACCAATCGGTTGATTCAGATCTTCAGCTTGTGCAGCCAGTAGACCCGAAACAGAAAACAGTGCTGTTGCCAGCAGCAGAGGACGCAGCGCCCATTGCTTAGTCGTTAAAGCTTTCATAACTTCTCCATAGTAAATCCACCGCGAAAAGCAGCGGAAAGAAAGCCCATCATTGCAACCTGATAAATAAAGCAAAAATTCCCGTCATGCTTCTCATAGCAGGCTCGTTGGCTGCTCTCATTCACGCGAATCACTGACCTCAATATGCTCATCAGGATTTACGGATTTGCCGCCTTCCTACAACGCGAATTATTTAGGGTATAAAAAATGAGAATGGATATTTTTTGAGAATAATAATTATTTCGGTGGGAAAGTGACAGGATTATTATTGCCAGGTACTGGCAGAAACGCCGACAGGACGCCCAAAGGCGTCCTGTCGGCGGCGCAAGAGATAACTTATTTAGTCAATTCAGCGGTCATGTGTACGCCGTTATTGAAGTAAGCTTCAGTCACTTTATAGGAAGCACCAGTTTCCTGAGCCTGTGCAGCGATTTTCGCTTCTGCACCATCCAGCGTAGTGCCGGTAGCGGTCACGGTTTGTGCAAAACCAGCAAAAGGCAGGAGTGAAAGAGTCATTACAGCAGCAAATGTTTTGATGGTATTCATGGTCAATTCCTTGGTCAATTTTTAAGAAGTTAGGCGTTGTCGCCTTGTTGATAGATATATTAGGTGAGAAGTTGATCAAGAAAAAGCGGAGAGATTTGCTGAACTCATTCAAAATAACTGATTATAAAAAGCACAATTAGCGCAGTAAAGACGCAAAAGGTTAATTCACTACACCAAATAAAAAAGGCAGCATATATCGCTGCCATAGAAGAAAGTTATCCGTGGTGTCTCACGCGAGTAAAGATGGTGATGGCTGCCAGTAACATCAGCGCGCCGCTGGCGAGGAACACACCGCCTGCGCCTTGTAAATCGAACATCCAGCCGCCAGCCGCAGCACCAAAGGTAATTGCCAGCTGAATGGTTGCCACCAGCAAGCCGCCGCCCGATTCTGCATCATCCGGTACTGCACGAGAAATCCAGGTTGACCAGCCGGTCGGCATCGATCCAAACGCCATGCCCCACAACGCTACGCCTGCGCCGACCATCCAGCTTACATCGCCAAACGTCACTAACAGAAACGCCGTTGCGCTCATCAACAACGCCATGCCGCTTAAGGTTAACGACACGCTGCGCGTCACCAGATAACCCGCCAGCGAAGTACCGAAAAAATTCGCGACGCCAAAGGCCAACAGCACCAGCGACAGCTGATTCAGATTCAGTAACGCCACACCTTCAAGGAACGGGCGCAGATAGGTAAAGAAGGCAAAGTGACCGGTGAACATCATGATCACTGCCAGCATTCCCCAGCGCATCACTTTGATTCGCAGCAGATCTAACACGCCGCCGTTGCGCGCTTTGTTCTCTGCAGGCATCGCAGGCAGGGTAAAGAATTGCCACAACAGCGCCACCGCGCCCAACATCGCTGTCAGCAGGAAGATGTTACGCCAGCCGATGAGGCCACCAAGATAGCTGCCTGCCGGCGTGGCGATAATCGTTGCCAGCGAAATCCCGCTGAACACAATCGACAACGCGCGCGGCACCTGATCGCTGGGCACTAGCCGCATAGTAATGGCGGTCGAGAGCGTCCAGAATCCCCCGATCGCCATGCCCAGCAGCACGCGGGCCAGCAGGATCACAGTCAGGTTTTCCGCAAACGCCACCAGCAACGCTGAGGCGATCATTAACAGTGAAAATGTCAGCATTACGACGCGGCGATCAAGACGGCGCGTAACGCTGGCCGTGATCAAACTGGTAAACAGCGCGACCAGCGCGGTAACCGTCACCGTTTGCCCCGCCTGTCCTTCTGAGACGTTCAAACTCGCCGCCATCGGGGTCAACAAACTGACCGGTAAAAATTCGGCGGTAATTAAGCTAAAAACGCCAAACGCCATAGCAAATACCGCGCCCCACGCGGGACGGGCGGGTGAGGAAACCTCATCAGCCACTTCTGTGCTCAGACTCATGCTGCTTCTCCAGAGGATAAAAAAAGTAAGTGTGAGCATAGAGGGCAGACAAAAGACGATCTATGATGCGTACACCGTGTTTATTGATAATTCGTCTGGAATCGCATGAGCCACTATGAAGATCTGACCAGTGAACTGCTGATGGGAATGCGCCTGTATGGCGTGAATTACCAGCGTATCGAAGTCTCTGCGCCGTTTGGACTGCGCTTTGATAACGCGCCAGGCCGCGCGCAGTTTCACTTTGTCGGGCGCGGTTCGCTGCTGGTGCGCAGCGCTTCCGGCAACATTTTTCAGCTCAACAGCGGCGATGCTCTGCTGGTGCCGCACGGCAAGCCGCACAGTTTGATCTCCAGCGAAGAAGCGTTATGCGAGTCGATTAACAAGCTGGAAAGCAAGCCGATCTGCGACAGCGTTTGTGCGATTGCCGCGCCCGCCGATGCGTGTAAAGACGAACACAGCGTGATTCTGTTTAGCGCCTGTATGGCGTTTGAATTGGGCGGCATGCAGCCGCTGATCAACACCATGCCAGACGTGATGCTGGTCAGCACCTTATTGTCACAATACCCTGAAATCAGCCCAATTTTGGCGGCGATGGAGCGAGAATCACGTACTCGACAGGCGGGTTTCGCCGGTATTTTGTCGCGCCTTGCCGATGTGGTCGCCGCCCTGATTGTGCGTGGTTGGGTAGAGAACGGCTGCGGTCAAAGCAGTGGCTTAGTGCAGGCGATGCGCGACCCACGGTTGAGTCAGGCGATTGCCGCGATGCACCGTGAACCCGGCGAAAACTGGACAGTGGAACGTTTAGCCCGCGAAGCGGGTTGTTCACGTTCGGTGTTTGCGGAGCGCTTTTTGAATGCAACTAACATGACGCCGCTGCGTTATCTGACTGAACTGCGCATGCGGCTGGCGGTACAGCGTATCGTGAATAATGGCGAAGCCGTGGAAGCCGTCGCCTATCATCTTGGCTACGGCTCGCTGGCGGCGTTTAGCCGCGCATTTAAACGCATTGTGGGACAATCGCCCGGCGCACTGCGTGCGGGTCGAGACAGCACGCAGGCGGTGGCTTCTTAGCGGAACACGCTGATCGCTTCGACCAAACGGTTGGCCTGATGCGTCATGCGGCCCGATGCTTCAGCGCTTTCCTGTACGCGAGCAGCGTTCTGATGCGTAATATCATCAAGATCTTCAACCGCCGTGCTGACTTCGCTGAGGGCGATGGATTGTTCGGCGGTTGCCGCACTGATCTGTGCAATCAGCGACGTCACGTTTTGCACCTGCGAGACGATATCCTGCATGGTTCGACCCGCAGCATCCGCATGATCACTCCCCGACTTCACACGGCTGGCGCTGGTTTCCACCAGCGTTTTGATCTCGCTGGCGGCTTTGGCGCTGCGCTGCGCCAGACTGCGGACTTCACCCGCCACCACAGCAAAACCTTTGCCCTGCTCGCCGGCGCGCGCCGCTTCTACAGCTGCGTTCAGTGCCAGGATATTGGTCTGGAAGGCGATGCCATCGATCACGCTGGTAATGTTGGCGATACGCTTAGAACTGTCGGCGATCTCCCCCATCATCCCCATCATCTCTTTCATCACTTCACCGCCTTTGATCGCGGCGCCGCTGGTGTTAGCGGAGAGCGAATTCACTTCGCTGGCGGTTTCGGTGTTGCTCTTCACCGTGGCGGTCATTTCGTTCATGGTGGCGGCGGTTTGCTGCACATTGGCCGCAGCCTGTTCAGTACGTCGACTCAGTTCGTTGTTACTGCGCGCAATCGCATCGCTGGCGCTTAAGACGTTTATCGCCTGGCCGCTAACGTCATCTACCAGCCAGCGGAACATGAGGCCGAGCTGCCCAATAGCGCGCAGCGTCATGCCCACTTCATCAACGCGATCCATCTGTTCAACTTTATGGCTGGATCCGGTTGCCACGCTTAACGCTTGTTTGCACATGCGTTCGATTGGGCGCGAAATTTGTTGTTCCAGCCATGCACTGGCCAGCAATAGCAGCATCGCCATGCCGCCCGCAAAGCAGCTGAGCTGCAGAGATGTCACGCCGAGTAGCCAGACACTGGCGACGGAAAGCGGCAGCAGTGCAAATAAGGTGCTGCGGATGCGCCAGCGCAGCGGCAGGGTTTTCAGGATGGAGCTAAAACCACGCCAGCCACTCCGCACGATCAATCCCTTATGAAAACGGCGTCCTTTGGCCTGACCTTCACGAAATTCGCGGTAGAGCTTTTCGGTCTGGCGCACTTCTTCTGTGCTGGGTTTGGTTCGCACAGACATATAGCCTTGCACTTTGCCTTCGCGTACCACAGGAATGGCGTTGGCGCGCACCCAATAGTGGTCACCGTTTTTACGACGGTTTTTTACCAGCGCGGTCCAGGGTTCCCCCTGTTTCAGCGTTGCCCACATATCAGCAAACGCCTCAGACGGCATATCCGGGTGGCGCACCATGTTGTGCGGCTGACCGTCCACTTCTTCTGGCGAGAATCCACTGGCCTCGATAAACGCGTCGTTGGCGTAGGTGATGTGGCTATTGAGATCGGTGGTCGACATCAATGTCGCATGATCATCAAACACATACTCACGCTGAGATACGGGTTGGTTATTACGCATGGGAAATTCCTTGAGGCAAGCCGGCCAGGTAAAAAGAAAACGATTACGAATTGTTATCTTTTCGGCAAGTCGCCGCAGACTCTTTAGCGTTTCTGATTAATTTTCCCCATGAAAAAAGCCGCTTTGAGGCGGCTTTCACATTTTTTAGGCGTTTGAATCGATTAGAAGGGTTTGAGAGTAAATGAAATCCTTCTTTAAAACGCAGACAACGCATCTGCAGCCGCGAGAATGACAGAACTGCACGGCTCTACCCGAATAATTCGCGTTGCAGGAAGGCGGCAAGCTGATTCATCGCCGAGAGCTTACTGAAGTAAGCGACGGGTGTGAAACTGCGTAGCCAACGCATCTGCAACGCGCAGAATGAAGGGTAGATTAGAATTGCCAGCGCACGCCAACGTTATACCGCCACCCTTTGGCGCCGTTGCTATCAATCTCTTTGCGGTAATCCGCTTCTGCATACAACGACAGATCTTTTTTCACTGTTGCGGTTCCGCCTGCGCCTAACTCCCACATTTGCCCGACGTGGCCGCTATCGAAACTCCCGCTGAATGAGGGATTATCGACGGCTGAAACCGTGCTTTTTACCGTGCCGCCCCAGCCTTTGTAGTAGTTCGCGCGCAGATAAGGTGTGTATTGGCGATGACTCTCGTCCGTCCAGGTGCGATCCAGGCGTGCACCGAGACGACCCAGAATCTGATTATCATTGTCGTAACGCACCTTGTTGCCATCTGCATCAACAAAATCACTCATGTTGAGCTTCATGTACATCAGCTGTGCCTGCGGCTCTAACTTGATATCGTGTGCCAGCTCAAAGGGATAACCGCTCTCTAATGACGCGGTCCAGCCATTCGCTTTTAACGTCGCCACATCTTTCTTACTTGCGACATCGGTTTCACCGCGATGGCGATCAAACGACAACACGCCATCAAGATAGAACCCATTTTGGCGCTGCCAGGTGCCGTAAAAGGCCAGGCTGTCGCTGTCAAAACTGGTGCTGCTGTAACCGTCTGCAGCGTCAGGCCGAATACGCGTGTTACCGCGCGTGTAGGCTAAGCCGCCGCGCAGGCTATCTTTTTCACCATCAAGGCGCAGCAGATTACCGCCCACCTGAACCGCGCTGTAATCGAGGTCAAAATCATAGCCGTAATCGCGGAAACGCTGGTCACTTTTGTATTTCAGGTTAGAACCGATGTAGCGCAAAAACATCTCGCCGCCATCGCCTTCTGAGCGCGTTTGCTCGTGGCGTAGTTCACCCAAACGCTTATGCAGATCGTCAATAATCGCGGCGGTGTAATAAGCCAATCCAACGGGTGCGGAGATATAGGATGGCACCTGCGGCACGACCGCTGGGCGTGATTCCGCTCGGCTACTGCTGATATTTTGGTTAGTTGTGGTATCAAACGGCGTGGTCACTAATGTTGAACAGCTGCTTTCTCCCTCGCAGACGTAGTAATTTGCCAGACGATAATCCCAGTAATTATTGCCCGTTCCACTGACCAGGCGCTGATTCGGATCGCTGCTGCCTGGTGCAAAGCTGTAGAGACGATATTGCCACGGCCCTGCCGCAATGTACCCGCCCGCCAGCGCCAGGCTGTTGCCGCTGGCATTGCCTGCGACCTGCGCCAATGAAATCCCTTCACCGGCATCAATGCCGCCATTACGGTTGAGATCGGTCAGCATACCGGTGCTTGCCGCATCGAGCTGTACATTCATTAGCGTGGTGCCGCTGGCGTTCCCCTCAACATTGAGATGGTCAGTGAACTGATTGCTCAGCGCCCCGCCTTGGTTGAGACGGGTGAGCAGATTGAGCTGTCCGCCGTTGGAGGCCAGAGAACCCTCGATATCCAACGTATTTCCCGGTGAACCGCCGCCGTAGGTTAAATCGATAACGCCTGCGTTATTCACCACCAGCGAGTTATCACTGCCGCCCGCCAGCGTCGGATGCACATTGTTGCCTGCATACAGTATGGAATCGCTACCGATGTTGATGGTGCTGTGCGCCAGCTGCAGGTTATCGGTCAGCGTCCATTGCGAGCCATAGAAGTTTAGGGTGCTCCAGCCACTGCCAAGGTTTACCCCTTTGCTGAGATCGTCGGCGCTGAACGAGCCGCCTCGTGCAGCGATATCATTAAAGGTCAGCGTATTGCCGGTGCCGTTTCCGCTGGTGAGATGGTAAGTCGTGCTGAGATCAACACCGCTGACTTCAGCCAGATTGTTGTTATCGCCGCCCATCGTCAGGCTGCCGTTGAGCGTACCGCCGGTCCAGCGGAACGTATCACGGCCGCCGCCAGGATTGATGTCGCCGATTACGCCGCCTTCGGTCAACAGGATCTCATCGTTGGCATTGCTGCCCGCCACCGCGACGGTAGAAGGGTTGGCGGTGATGATCGTGCCAAGGTTTTCAAACAGAGTTTGTCCACCGCGCAAATCAACTACCGGTGAAGTCAGGCTATTTGATGTAAAAGTGCCGGTGTTCAGGATACTGCCTGCGGTGCTGGAAACCAGAGCTGAGCCGCCGGCGGCATCATTGATATTAACGTTGGCTGCGGTCATCACTCTGCCCGTGGTATTGGCGCGAATCCCAGTGCCGCCCGCGCCGTTGACGTTAAAGACGTAACCCGAACCCAACGTGAGATCGCCCTGCGTGGTTGAGCCGTCGGCATTGACGATATTCAAACCGGTCCCGCTGCCGTTGACGTTGGTGGTCACGGTTGAAGCGGGATCGAACGGCACGGCGGTTCGTATGCCGTTGCCATCACCCACGTTCACGGTGAGATTACTCAGACTCACGTTATCCAGCTCCGCACGGTTTTCGATGCCATTGCCGGAGCCGTTAACATTGATGGTGGCGTCGCTGGCGCTGAGTGAAGACGCGCCGCTGTCCAGCAAAATGCCGTGCGCATTGCCATTCGTGGTAATCGCCGTGTCGCTGCCGGTTAAAGCCAGCTGTGCGCCATCACTAATGCGTACCCCCGCCACACCGTTGGCGACAGTGATCACTCCCCCTTTCGCCAGCGTCGATCCCGATCCGCTGACATCCAGCCCGGTTCCGTTTGTCACATTGACCACACCGTTATTGCTGATGGTGCTGCCGCTGCGCGAACGAATGCCGATATTGCTGCTGCCGGTAAGATCAACGTTGCCGTTGTTAACCAGCTCTGCGCCGTTGGTGACGTCGATACCAACCGCATTGCTGCCTGTGCCGTTAACTGAACCGTTGGTCGTGATGAGCGTCGGTGCGGAAGCGCCGTTTAACGTGTTGCTGAGATCGGTACGCAGATTGTTAACCAGTACGCCGACGCTGCTGTCGCCGCTTAGCGTGATGGCGCTGCCCGCGTCGAGCGTGGCCTGTGCACCGCCTTCCGCGCGTATTGCGGTGCTGCCATTACCGCTGGCGTTGAACTGGCTGCTGCCGCTGTTCAGTGTGCTGTCGCTGCCAGAAACGATCACGCCGGTGCTGTTGGCGGCGCTGCTGGTTAATGCGCTGCCGTTGCTCAGTGTCAGCGTCGCACCATCATCAATACGATAACCGGTTGAGCCGCTGCTATTGACGTCAAGCACGGTTGCGGCGCTGTTGATGAGAGAACCTGAGCCGGCTGCGTGATAGGCAATTTGCTCGCTGTTGTTAAACACCGGCGTGGAGGCTGATGAGACGTTAACCCGCGCACCACTTACTGCTTCTGCGCCTATCGCGCCAACGCCGTTGAGGTTTACCGCGCCGCTATTGAGATTAACCACTGCAGCGCTGCCACTGGCACTCACGCCTCGAGTACGGCTGCGGGTGCTGCCACCGTTGACGTTAATCACGCCGCTGTTATTGGCGGTCGTGGTGGTGCCGCTGCTGTTCACCGCGATGCCCGTGCCGCCATCATTAATAGTGATATTGCCGCTGTTGGTGCCGGTTGCGCCGCTTTCAACGCGAATGCCGGTCGAGTTTGCCCCGCTGAAGTTGATATCCCCCGTGTTGGTTAACTGTGCGCGGTTACGGGCCAGATAGCCGGTTAGGCCATTTTGTGAGGCGTTCAGGGTTGCCGCTGAATTCAGGCTGGTGTTGGCGACTGGCAATCCACTGTTGCTGCCCGCGAGTGTGTGTTTTTGCCCATCAACAATCGCGCCAATCGCATTGCTGCCTGTCAGATTCATTCGGGTAGCGGCATCTATTGTGCCCAGTGCACCGCCTTCAATGGTGACGCCGTTCGCGCCGGTGCCGCTGACGTTGATCACCGCATTTTGGGTATTCACGCGGGTGCCGGCGGTTCCACTGCCCATCACGGCGGTTGAACCTGCGCCTGATGCGCTAAGCAACAGATTGCTGCCGTCGAAATCGGCGCCCTGCTCAACGCGGAACAGCGTGGAGTTTTGCGTGGTGACATCAAACGGATTATTGCCCGCCACGTTGATGCGTGCGTTGGGTCCGTAAGCAAAGAAGGCAATTTGATTGCTGCCGTTGGAGAAAGTCGGCACCGCTTGCTGCGCAACCTGTACCGTGGCGTTGCCGCGGGCATGCACCCCAATTGCGCCAATGCCGCTGAGGTTGATCGGGCCATCAACGGTTGACTGCGCCGTGCCAGTGCCTTGCCCTTCTACCCATACGCCGTAATTGCGTGTTCCGCTGGCAGGATCGGCGCCGCCCGCCACGTTAATGGTTCCGGTAGAGCTGGCGCTGGCGGTGTTGCCGTTGGTTGCCAACACTTTCAGGCCGGTGCCGTTAACACCATTCAGGTTGATGGTGCCATTGTTAACAATATTGCCACTGCTGTTGATAGCCGCCATGCCGATGTTTTCACGCGGAACCGTTGCTGCTGCGCCGTTCACGTTAATCGTGCCGGTATTCATCAAGGTGGCGTTGTTGGCATTGGTCGCAGACATGCCCGCGCCGTTCTGTACCCGTGAACCGAGAATGATATTGCCTGCGTTAATCGCGGTGCCGTTCGCCACCAGCGCGATACCGCTGGTCAGGCCGCTCTGGTTCATTGCGGTGTCGGCCACCGCTTCACCGGTGCTGTTTTGTGGCCCACGACCAATATAGATATTACCGCTAGCGGTATTGGTAAACGTGGCGCTGGGATCGGTCAGTAACACGCCAGACGTGGTACCGCGCGCGCTGGAACCGTTAACGCCAACATTAATATTGCCGCTGTTATTGGCCGTGGCGTTATCTGCCAGCGTGATGCCCGCTACGCCATATTGAGAATTGCTGCCGGTGGTCGCCAGATTAAGTATTCCATTGTTATCAAAAGTGCTGCCGCTCTGCACCGCTACCCCGTTTGCGCCATAACCGGTTGAGCCAATACCGGTGCCATCTTGCCGATTGAGAAAACCGCCGTTAATAACACCATTATTGGTGCCTTTGCTGTTATCGGTTAACACCAGCGCCGTACCGTTGTTAGTCACGGCTCCCCGGCTGGCGAGCTTGCCATCGATCACCGCTTCTGCGCCGTTGGCCGCTCTTATTGCTCCACCTGTTGCGCCCACCACTTCCAGCGTTTTTCCTGCCGCCAGATTCACTCGCGCGTTAGCCCCATTAGCATTGATCACAATGCGTTGCCCAATACTCTGCGTAACTTCATCCGGTGGCGTGGCGCTGACGTTGTAAACGATATTGGCGTTAGTGAATGTCACCGCCTTGTTGAATTCAGCCTGATAGCGTGTTTTATCAAGGTTGCCCGCTTTGAGTTGGTCAATCAGCCAGTTGTTGTAGGCTCGCAATTGGCTGGCATTGGTGACGGTGAAGTTGGTGCTGCTGCCATTCAGGGTGGTAACACTGAATGCGCCGTTGTAGGAAGCTAAATTCTGTACCTGATAGCTGCTGGTTGCACTCGCGCCATTCGGCGTGGCGGCGCTACCAAAAAAGCTGATGCGGTTATTACTGTTCCAGTTCACCGTGCTGTTGGCACCCACATCAAACAGTTGCGTCTGTTTAGCTGCCATTGACCAGCTATTCGTGCCGGCGCTGCTGGCAGCGTTTGCCTGGCCGATATTCACATTTAGCGTACCGCCAGTAACATCCGCGATGCGTGCATTGATATATTGCTCGCCCAGGACATTTTGTACATCGGGAACAGGGGTGGTGCCAGTAACTGGCGCTAAAGCCGTTAGGCTGGCAGGGTTATAGACCTGAAAAGTCGTATTTGAACCGGTGGCTGCATCGGGGATCGTAATCGCGAAATTTTGTGGGCCGGGATCAAGACGATCTTGATTGAGATATTGCGATCCCTGCGTGATGACAACCTGCCCTAGCGCGGTAGTAACAGCACCGTCTGTTCCCGCCGTGAAAGCTTGATTGCCGCTCAACGTTTCTGTGCCGCTGTTCACCACCAGCTTGCCAACCTGATTATCATTTACCTGCGGCGTATAAGCGCCCAGCGTAGCCGCCTGAACAGACATAACTGGCGTAAACAGCAGTTGTGCTGTCATCATCCCTAAAGCAATCGGGTTTAATTTCAACCTCATTTTTATCTCCAAAAAAGGCGTGCAGGAATCACCTTGCCAGGCAAGGTTTAAAAAGGATGGATATGATAAAATTGCAGGAATTAACGCTTCCCAGATTGCTGAAAAAAAGTCGGGATCAGTGACTGATTATTATTTTATACAGCCGAGCATTACTGAATAAAATTAATCACCCAAGGCTGAAAATATTATGAATTGATATATAGACGTAATTGCTACGTATTACAAAAGCGTAGCGGCAGGATATTCAGTGATTAGTTGTGAAGTAACCAGAAAAAAAGTGCTGAATCAAAACAGCCTATAACCCTTCTCTTCATATTGACATGAGACTTTAGTGCTTATAATACCTTAATGTTTTTTTTACAGCTTACTTACGATTGGCTCTGATTTACCACTGCGCTTCCCGGTAAATTTATTTTAACCAGACGGCGTAAGTGGAACTTAGATCACTTTAGGCCGTCTGGGTTACAGTATGATTTGGCCCGGTTAGCTGAGATCAACATCACGTGTGCCAAACCACCAGGTCAGTAAAAATCCGCCGATCCAGGCCACGATTAATCCCACCAAATACACCGCCATGCCCGCAAAAATGCCCTCACTGGAGGTCATTAACGGCAAAGTGACTAAACCTGAAGGCCCAAATACCGTGTTCATCCCCACCGGTAAGCCCAGCCATGCCACCAAACCAATGAAAAAACCGCCCAATGCTCCACCTCCACATGCGGTGATAAAGGGTTTCAAACGTGGCAGAGTTACCCCATAAATTAGCGGTTCGCCAACACCTAACAGGCCCGGCACAATTGCCCCTTTGATTTGAGCCCGCAGCAGTGCGCCCTTTTCTGCTTTACACCAGAGTGCCAGCGAAGCGCCAACCTGGCCTGCGCCCGCCATCGCTAATATAGGGAACAGCGAATTGAAGCCTTGCGTTTCCATCAGGGCAAAATAGACCGGAATAAAGCCCTGATGAATACCGAACATTACCGCAATTAAAAACAGCCCAGCAAGCAGCGCACAACCGAACGGATTGTTATTTAAATGGATGAATAACCACGACATGCCTTTAAATAATTCACCCCCGATCGGCATAATTAACAGATAGGTGATGGCGCCGGTAATGATCAAGGTGAAAAGTGACGTGAGAATCATATCCAGATTATCGGGAATGATTTTTCGCAACTGTTTTTCAACCCACGCACCGAATATTGTCGCCAGTAAAACGCCAATAATATTGCCGCGGGGATCAATGCTCAGCCCATAGAATGTTTCCATTCCACTGAAATAACCCACCTTGGCGTCAGGGTGATAACCCAGAATAAACAGCGAGGCGATAATCGCACCATTGACGCCCGTGCCGCCGAAAGCCTTCTGCGCGTTGTACCCAATCAGGATGCTAAGAAAAGTAAACAGCCCTTTGCCGAACACTTTCATGTACGCCACGGTATGCAGCAACCAAGGGGCGTGATCGCCAGGCGCGGTAAGATGAAAGCTTTGCTCAATCAGTGTGGCGAAACCCAATAATAAGCCTGCACCGATAAACCCTGGAATCAACGGCGTAAAGATAGTGGCGAAACGTGATAAAAACTGGTGCAACCCGCTGGTTTGTTTCGTCTTGTATTGCTGTTTATGCTGCGCTGCCACGGCTTTTAGATCGGATCCAGCGTCACTGTTTATCAACAGTGCTTGCATCATTTCAGCTGCAGTCTGCGCTTTCCCCGGACCCAGGACAATCTGCAGCTGCGCATCGCTGTCAATCACACCCAGCACGCCCGGCAGCGTTTTTAATTTACCGATGTCGGCCAGTTCGGCGTGGTTGAGTGTCAAACGCAGACGCGTCATGCAGTTGCCGCACACCGCGACGTTTTCTGCACCGCCCACGGCCTGCAAGATGTCACGTAACAGCGCGTCGGTGATTTTCGCCATCAGCGTGCTCCTGCGTCATACAGCGCCTGGCGAATAAAGCCCTGATGTTTAGCGAGCAAGGACTTTGCCTCATCAGCATTTAATCCACCCAACACCATCACAATGGCGGTTTTACAATGGCCCGCACACGCCTTCAGCGCTGCGCTGGCGGTGGCTTCATCGCAATCGGTCGCCTGCATCACGATATTGACCTGACGCTGTACCAGCTTCTGGTTAGTCGCTTCAACATCGACCATCAAGTTGCCATACACTTTGCCGCTGCGGATCATCGCGCCCGTGGTGAGCATATTCAGCACTAACTTTTGCGCTGTACCTGCTTTCATTCGTGACGATCCCGTGACCACTTCCGGCCCCACCACCGGCGTTAAGGCGATGCGGGCAATCTGCGCCATTGCGCTGTTGGGATTACAGGTGAGCGCAGCGGTGGTCGCGCCCAAACCGTTGGCATAGTCAAGCGCGCCGATCACATAAGGCGTGCGCCCGCTGGCGGCGATGCCGACTAAGACATCCTCACGGCTAAAGTTGATATCGACTAAATCCTGTGCGCCCTGCTCACGATTATCTTCTGCGTTTTCGACCGCCTGTAAAATTGCAGTGTGCCCACCCGCAATTAACCCCATAACCTGGCTGCGCGGCGTGCCGAAGGTAGGTGGACATTCGCTGGCATCCAATATGCCTAAACGTCCAGAAGTGCCCGCGCCACAATAGATCAAGCGTCCACCCGCCTTAAACGCCGCGCAAATTGCATCAACCACCTCAGCAATTTGCGGCACAATCGCTTCAACCGCCAGCGCGACTTTTTTGTCTTCGTCATTAATGACACGCAGCATCGCTTCAGTAGAGAGTTCATCAATATTTTGACTGGCTGGATTACGGCCTTCGGTAATCATCTGGCTAAGATCGAGGTTCATGACAGGCTCCGTTTAGGAATAATTTATTCGCTTAATGTTTTATCATAACGAATGATTAATTCATCGAGTGAGATCAATTTTTTATTGATGCTGTGGCAAGGGTAAAAAAATGAGGTGAAGTAAGGGAGCAGCAACCTTTAGACCGGCCGCCGCAACGGCGAAGGTTTTTACTGTGCAGTTTCGAAGTAAACGTGCGGCGACTTAGCGCTGAAGGCGACACACCTAAATTTCTGGCCAGCGAGCGAAGACTCACCTTAACGTCTTCGGGGTATTTCGTAATCAGGCTTCCCGGTAAAAAACAGCTTACCCGCGTGTTTCTTACCGGGAAACATCCAAATAAAAAGGGGCTCAATTTCCGTTGAGCCCCTTTCATAGAGAAAGCAGTGATTAGCTTGCGGTCTGTGTCCGCAGCTTTAATTCATATTCTGCTGCCTGTTTCGCATCGAACTGGTCTTCCCAGCGCGCGATAACCAGCACCGCCAGCGCATTACCGATCACGTTCAAGGCGGTACGTGCCATGTCCATGATGCGGTCAACACCCGCAATAAAGGCCAAACCTTCCAGCGGGATACCGACGCTGCCCAGCGTAGCCAGCAGCACCACAAACGACACGCCCGGTACACCCGCAATGCCTTTTGAGGTCACCATCAGCGTCAGCACCAGGATGATCTCGTCGGTCAGCGACAGGTCGATACCGTAAAGCTGGGCGATGAAGATGGCAGCGATACTCTGATAAAGCGTTGAACCATCCAGGTTAAACGAGTAACCGGTAGGCACAACGAAGCTGGTGATAGCTTTCGGCGCGCCGTAGGCTTCCATCTTTTGCATGATACGCGGCAGCACGGTTTCAGAGCTTGACGTCGAATAAGCAAGAATCAGCTCATCCTTCAGAATGCGCATCAGCGTGGTAATACGCAGCTTGCAGAAACGCGCAACCGACCCCAGCACCACAAAGGCAAAGAACAGAATTGCGGCGTAAACCAGCAACACCAGTTTTGCCAGCGGCCAGAGTGAAGCAAAGCCGAAGTTAGCAATAGTGACCGCGATCAACGCAAACACGCCAACCGGCGCATAACGCATGATCATGTGCGTCACTTTGAACATGGTTTCAGAGATACCACGGAACACATTCACCAACGGATCGCGTTGTTCTGACGGCAGCGCAGATAAGCCCATGCCGAATAACACTGAGAAGAAGATGATAGGCAGCATGTCGCCTTTCACCAACGAGGCAAAAATGTTCTGAGGGATCAGCGACAGAATAGTGGCAACCAGGCTGTGTGGGCCGTTCTGCACCGCTTCGGTGGTGGCTTCGTATTTGGAAATATCTACTGTGACCAACGTTGACATATCAATGCCGCTGCCGGGCTGGAATACGTTAGCCAGCGTGATACCGACCACAATCGCAAGGGTGGTGATCACTTCAAAATAGAGGATAGTTTTGACGCCAATGCGTCCCAATTTTTTCGCATCACCGACGCCAGCAATGCCGACCACCAGCGATGAAATCACAATGGGCACCACAATCATCTTGATCAGATGAATGAAGATATCGCCCGCCGGGCTGAGAATATTGGTGATTAACCATTCACGATCTTCTGGCTGATTATGCAACACGGTGCCAACCACGATGCCAAGCACAAGCGCAATCAGAATCTGCCAGGCAAGGGTGATTTTAAAACCTTTCATAACGCGTAATTTCCTCAGTCAAAACCCGTTTTTCTCTAACTGCGAAGGTGCAGAAGACAATACACACAGGGAAGTGAGCAAAAAGCCCGGTAAATTAGAGGGTGTTTGTAGACAGCGCCTCGCACAGAAATGCGATGATTCCCATACCCATTTTCAGACGCGGTCTGAGTTGATACCTGTAGAACAGGGGCGAGATAAGTACCATTTTCACTGAGGTAAATGCAACCCTTGGCGACTTCGTTTAAATCTTCACCACCAAAGCAGCATAATGTGCTGATTGCACACTAAAACCCTAACCTGCTGTTATGAAAAGTATTAGTTAGATGAATTTACGCATAGCTATGCAGGAATGGCTAAAAAGGCGCCGGGTTCGTTTGCTGTATTTTTAAACAGAGAAAGACACAAACATTTGCAACTTTATTCCCTATTTTGCGCAAGGACTTAGGCTTAATAGAGAGGGGAAATGCGTTAGCAGTCGCTTAAAGATTAACGCGTGATCTATGGCGCAAAAAAGAAACAAAGCTTCAGGCTGGGCTTCACTTAACCTTTGATTGACATATCATTAACATCTTCAAGGAGATCCGCCATGAGCCAAATACATAAACATCCTGTTCCTGAAAATATTGCAGCAAACGCGCTGATCACAGCCGAACAGTATCAAACGATGTATCAGCAATCTGTTGACGATCCTGACGCTTTTTGGGGCGAGCAAGGCAAAATCCTCGATTGGATCAAGCCCTACAGCCAGGTGAAAAATACCTCCTTTGCGCCAGGCAATATTTCTATTCGCTGGTACGAAGATGGCACGCTCAATCTGGCGGCAAATTGCCTTGATCGACATTTAGAAACGCGCGGCGATCATCCCGCGATTATTTGGGAAGGCGACGACGCCAGCGAGAGTAAAACCATCACCTTTCGTCAGCTTCATGCCGACGTTTGTCGCTTTGCCAATGTACTGGAATTACTTGGCGTACAAAAAGGCGATGTGGTGGCAATTTACATGCCGATGGTGCCGGAAGCCGCAGTTGCGATGCTCGCCTGCGCGCGTATTGGCGCGGTACATTCGGTTATTTTTGGCGGCTTCTCTCCCGAGGCTGTAGCGGGTCGCGTGGTGGATTCAAACGCCAAACTGGTCATCACTGCCGATGAAGGTATTCGTGCCGGACGCAGCATTCCACTGAAAAAGAACGTTGATGATGCGCTGAAAAATCCCAATGTGACCAGCATCAACAATGTGGTGGTGTTTCAACGCACCGGTAAAGCGATTGATTGGCAAGAAGGCCGCGATGTGTGGTGGCACGACCTGATGAAGGATGCCAGTCACAACCATTCCGCCGCCGAGATGCAGGCCGAAGATCCGCTTTTTATCCTTTATACCTCCGGTTCAACCGGGAAACCCAAAGGCGTGCTGCACACCACCGGCGGTTATCTGGTGTATGCCGCTACCACCTTTAAATTTGTCTTCGATTACCATCTGGACGACGTCTACTGGTGTACTGCTGACGTCGGCTGGATCACCGGCCACAGCTATTTGCTCTACGGCCCGCTGGCATGTGGTGCCACCACGCTGATGTTTGAAGGCGTACCGAACTGGCCAACGCCAAGCCGTATGGCGGAAGTGGTCGATAAGCACAAAGTCACGCTGCTTTATACCGCGCCGACGGCGATCCGTGCGCTGATGGCAGAAGGCGATAAAGCCATTGAAGGCACCGATCGCAGCAGCTTGCGTATCATGGGATCGGTCGGCGAACCGATCAATCCCGAAGCCTGGGAATGGTATTACAAGAAAATTGGCGACAGCCGCTGTCCGATTGTTGATACCTGGTGGCAGACCGAAACCGGCGGATTTATGATTACTCCGCTGCCGGGCGCCACCGAACTGAAAGCCGGTTCGGCGACCAAGCCGTTTTTCGGCGTTCAGCCTGCGCTGGTCGATAACGAGGGCAATCCACAGCAAGGCGCAAGTGAAGGCAATTTGGTGATTACGGATTCGTGGCCTGGCCAGGCGCGCACGCTGTTTGGCGATCACGAGCGCTTCGAACAAACTTACTTCTCGACCTTTAAAAACGTCTATTTCAGCGGTGACGGCGCACGACGTGATGAAGATGGCTATTACTGGATCACTGGCCGCGTGGACGACGTGCTCAACGTTTCGGGCCACCGTTTGGGGACAGCGGAGATTGAATCGGCGCTGGTTTCTCATCCTAAAATTGCCGAAGCCGCGGTGGTAGGCATTGCGCACAGCATCAAAGGCCAGGCGATTTATGCCTATATCACGCTGAACCACGGCGAAGAGCCCTCGCCAGAACTCTACACTGAAGTACGAAACTGGGTGCGGAAAGAGATTGGCCCTATCGCTACACCAGACGTGTTGCACTGGACTGACTCTCTACCAAAAACCCGCTCCGGCAAAATCATGCGTCGCATTCTGCGTAAGATCGCGGCGGGCGATACCAGCAATCTTGGGGATACCTCAACGCTGGCCGATCCGGGCGTAGTGGAAAAATTACTCGAGGAAAAACAGTCCATAAAAATGCCGTAAGTTATCCGGCGGGAAGCCTCATGCTTCCTGCCCTTCCATCCCTACGTAGTGTGTTTCTGTAGTCACATAACAATATGCCCTATTAGCACGATTGTGTGAGGTTCACGCCTGCAAATCCTCTGGAGAAACTGTGATGAATGACGCCCTTTCAAGTCAGGATGCAATCTATCAACAGATCGAACGTAATCCTCGCTTTCATGAGCTGGTTCGCAAGCGCCAGGCTTTCGCTACGCTGCTTTCGCTGATCATGCTGGTGCTTTACGTCGGCTTTATCTTGCTGATCGCTTTCGCCCCCGCCTGGCTCGGTACACCGCTTCATGAAGGCACCAATGTGACACGCGGTATTCCGATTGGCGTGGGTTTGATTGTGGTGTCGTTCGTGCTGACCGGCATTTATGTCTGGCGCGCCAATGGCGAATTTGATCGTCTAACTAAGCAGATCCTCAGTGAGGTAAAATCATGACGCGTTTCTCTCTGTGGATAGTGGCGCTGCTGTTGCCCTTCTCTGCGCTGGCTGCTGACGCGATTACCGGCGCGGTACAAAAGCAGTCGACGAATTATCAGGCGATTATCATGTTTGTGGTGTTCGTCGCCTTTACGCTCGGTATCACGTATTGGGCGTCGAAACGTACCCGCTCTCGCAGCGATTATTACACGGCGGGCGGTAATATTACCGGCTTCCAAAACGGCCTGGCGATGGCGGGTGACTTTATGTCTGCAGCCTCGTTTTTGGGCATTTCCGCACTGGTTTATACCTCTGGTTATGACGGGTTGATTTATTCACTCGGTTTCCTGGTGGGATGGCCGATGATCCTGTTCCTGATTGCGGAGCGCTTGCGTAATTTAGGCCGCTATACCTTCGCGGATGTCGCCTCGTATCGCTTGAAGCAGAAACCCATTCGTACCCTATCAGCCTGCGGTTCGCTGGTGGTGGTCGCGCTCTATTTGATTGCGCAGATGGTGGGTGCAGGCAAACTGATTCAGCTGCTGTTTGGGTTGGATTACCACGTTGCCGTGGTGCTGGTAGGTATTTTGATGGTGATGTATGTGCTGTTTGGCGGCATGCTCGCCACCACGTGGGTACAGATTATCAAAGCGGTGCTGCTGCTGTTTGGCGCCTCGTTCATGGCCATCATGGTGATGAAAACGGTGGGTTTCAGCTTCAATGCGCTGTTTACCGAAGCGATGGCGGTGCACCCGAAAGGCATTGCGATCATGCAGCCTGGCGGGTTGGTCAAAGATCCTATTTCTGCGCTGTCGCTGGGGCTTGGGCTGATGTTTGGTACGGCTGGATTACCGCATATCCTGATGCGTTTCTTCACCGTGGCAGACGCCAAAGAGGCGCGTAAAAGCGTGTTTTGGGCCACCGGTTTCATGGGCTATTTCTACTTCCTGACCTTTATTATCGGCTTCGGTGCCATTTTACTGGTCGGCGCAAACCCTGCCTTCAAAGATGCCAGCGGCGCGCTGATTGGCGGTACCAATATGGCGGCGGTTCATCTTGCCAATGCCGTTGGCGGCAGCACTTTCCTTGGTTTTATCTCTGCCGTGGCTTTCGCGACCATCTTAGCGGTGGTGGCGGGCCTGACACTGGCGGGCGCTTCTGCGGTATCGCACGATCTTTACGCCAGCGTGTACCGTAAAGGCCAGGCGAGCGAGCGGGATGAACTGCGGGTGTCAAAAATTACCGTGCTGGTGCTTGGCGTCGTGGCGATTGGGTTAGGGATTCTGTTTGAGAATCAGAACATCGCGTTCATGGTTGGCCTGGCATTCTCGATTGCCGCCAGCTGTAATTTCCCGATTATTTTGCTTTCAATGTACTGGTCTAAGCTAACCACACGTGGTGCGATGGTCGGTGGCTGGCTGGGTTTGATTACTGCTGTGGTGCTGATGATCCTTGGGCCAACAGTTTGGGTCACCGTTTTGGGCCACGCGAAACCGATTTATCCGTATGAATATCCGGCGCTGTTTTCGATGCTGATCGCCTTTGTCGGGACATGGTTGTTCTCAATTACCGATCACTCCGCACAGGGTGCAGAAGAACGCAGCCGCTTCCGGGCGCAGTTCATTCGTTCGCAAACAGGCGCAGGGATTGAGCAAGGTAAAGCGCACTAAAAAAAAAAGCGGCTACCCAAGGTAGCCGCTTTCTCATTTCAGCAGGATCAGAAACGCAGTGATGCGCCCACATAGGGGCCGTCGACCAGCACGTTATCTTTACGTCCGCCTTTGTTGTTCAGCTCAATGTATTGATAGCCGACACGCAGATTCAACAGTGAAATTGGCGTGAAGCTTAGGCCGCCCCCGGCTTCCTGATAGCTGTCGAGGTGATCGGTGAAGCCTTCTGGCGCGTAATAATATTCGCCATATAAGCCCCACATGGTGTTGAAGTTGTAAGCTGCACCCGCACCCAGCGCCAGCGCAAAACCGTCTTTTCCATCTTCAGGATGGGTGAAGATCGCCTTTGCGGTCGGCGCTAAACGCAGCGGGCCCACATCTACGTTGTAACCCAAGCCTGCACCGTAAGTGCTGCCATCGTGATCGCTACGCAGCCAGTTACCTTTTAAAAACAGGCCTGGTGACGTTGTGCCCAGACCTACGTTCAGGTTGGTGTTGTGTTCGCCGACATCAACGCTGCCTTCGATTGCCTGTGCCGCACCGCTCAATAAAACGAGACCCAATGCGCTCCCAGTAACAAGTTGCTTAAACATGATTCCACTCCATGAAAGGACAATTAATTCGGCGCAAAGGTTAACAGCCTGAAATGTGGAGACAACTAAATTTGGAAAGCTTTACGTAAACAGACATGTCGTTAGGTTGGCGGCAGCGGATTGCTCGCTGCCGCCCTTTGCTCAGAAACGCCACGCGGTACCGATGAACGCGCCACCAATGAAGCGACGATCTTGCTGCCCAACATTGGCGTCGGTCGAAAGAGCGCGATAACCCGCAGAGAGGCTTAATGAGGGTAGCGCATAATAATGGATACCGGCTTCAAACGGGTACGCAGTGTGATCGCTTTCAAGATTCACACCTATCCAGCTATTGCCACCGCTCACACTGAGTTCGGCTGCATCCACATCGCATGCTGCCAAAAGCAGGCCGGCGACGACTATAAATTTCATCATGGTGTTCTTCCTTGTGTGTTTAAAAACAGCACGCACTTTAAGGAAAGAACAAGAGGTGGAATATAAGCACCGGCTTGAAAAAGTCTTAACTCAGATCGCCCACATTACATGGCCGATCAATGGCGCGGCTATCACGGTTAGCACACCTGAAAGCATCATCACCAGGCTGGAAACCACGCCTTCTTGCTGGCCTAGCTGATAGGCGCGAGCCGTGCCAGCACCATGTGAAGCCGCACCGAAACCGGCCCCTTTTGCCACGCCCTGTTTGATGGCAATTCGCAAGAATAAAACGTCGCCTACCGCCATGCCAAAAACGCCGGTGATCACCACAAACAGCGCCACTAAATCGGGTTGCCCCCCAATGGGCCCAGCAGCGGCTAAAGCAAATGGCGTGGTGATAGAACGCACCGCCAGGCTGCGCTGAATAGATTCCGGCAGCGTCAACAGACGCGCCAGCCAGACTGAGCTGCACACCGCGACCAGGGTTGCGGTGAAGACGCCAGCACTTAATGACATCCAATGCCGTTTGATGATCGCCATGTTTTCATATACCGGCACGGCAAACGCCAGCGTGGCGGGCCCCAGCAACCACAGCAACCAGTGACTTTCGGCAATGTAATCTTGCCAGCTAATGTGCGTCACCATCAGCAAGGCCACCAGCACCAGCGGTGTCATCACCAGCGGCATTAACAACAAGGTGCGCCAGCGGCGGTAGAGATGTTTATTGAGGTAATAGATCAACAAGGTAATGACCACACACAGCAGGCTGAGCAATAAATCACGCATTATTGCCCTGCTTACGCGCTGCGCGCGCCACTTCATAGCGATAAACGCGATCCACCACTAAGGCTGTCGAGGCCAGGACCAACAGTGTACTGATAGCAATCACCAGAAAAATGCGCCAGCCTTCAATACGTAGCAAATCGCCGTAGTTCACCACCGCGACCACCGCAGGAATAAAGAACAACAGCATTTCCGCCAACAGCCAGTTTGAACCCGCCTTCACCCAACCCAGCGGCACGATGCGTGTCACGATTAAAACCAACATCAGCAGCATGCCGACGATATTGGCAGGCAACGGCAAATGCAGCCAATTGACCAGACGATCGCAGCCTACAAACACGCTGATATAGAGCACCAGCTGCAGTGGCAATCCAAGTCGTTGCAGCATGCCCATTCTTCGCGGACTGATTGCTAACGCCATTTTTTTCTTCTCCCCCGTCAATTCAAGGTGCTCAGTATAAATCCCAGACAGAAGGTGAAAAAAATGAATTAATATTATTAAAATCATGCCAAAAAGGAATAGCTCATGGATGTCCGCGCGTTGCGTTACTTTACCGAAGTGGTTCGCCAGCAAAGTTTTACGCGCGCCGCGCAGAAACTGTATGTGACGCAGCCAACTATCAGCAAAATGTTGCGTCAACTTGAGGAAGAACTGGGCTGTACGTTGATATTACGCGATGGTCGACGCTTGCATCTCACCGACAGTGGGCAGGCGGTTTATCAGCGTGGCCTGGCGATTTTGCAAGAGTTTCATCAGCTAGAGGCGGAAATCGGCGACATTAATCAGTTGAAAACCGGCGAGCTACGATTGGGCATTCCTCCCATGGTGGGTATGCAGATAGCCGGTTCAATTTCCGCTTTTCGCCGTCGTTATCCTGGCGTAGCACTAAAAATTTCTGAGTTCGGTGGCTTAACCGTTCAGCAGGCCGTGCTGGCGGGCAGTTTAGATATCGCGCTTACCGCGCTACCCGTGGAGGCAGATTTACCTCTTAATACGCTGCCGCTGATGCATCATCCCCTTTGCGTGCTCCTGCCGCGCCGCGCCGAGTGGCTCAATCGCAGCCATATTGGTTTGTCCGAATTGGCAGAACACCCTTTACTGATTTTTAATGAAGAGTTTTCGCTTAATCGCCAGTTAATGCAGGCGTTTCAACGTCTCGGCATTACGCCAACGATCGCAGTGAGAAGCGGACAATGGGATTTTCTGGCTGCAATGGTACAGGCCGAAATGGGGGTAGCAATTTTGCCGGAGCCGATCTGCCAAAGGCTGGATAAACAGTCGCTGCTGTGGCTGCCACTGGAATCAGAACTGAAGTGGAGTTTAGGGCTGATTTGGCGTGAGGGCAGCTATTTGTCTCGCAGTGCGCAAGCATGGATTGATTGCTGTCATGAACATTGGCCCGATGACGCCCCACGTCTTTCAGTGTGACCCGTCATCATTCACGCTACTGTTGCGTTGGCTTCACTTTTTCCCTGATCACTTACCTGAGTAAGCTTCCGAGGATAAACACGCTTGCCACCTTCCTGCAGCATGAATGATGCGGGTTATTTCATTCTCGTAAAAAACTTATTCTTCTTTCTCAATCAGTAACGCTTCCAGCAAATCGAGATCGTGCAGCAGTTTCTGCATGGTTTCGTTGGAAATCTGTTGAGTAGCACGCAAATGATAGACCTCGGCGCGTTCAGCACGCAGCGCTGTCAGACGGAATCGACGCTCCAGATTCTCGGCGAACAGCGCGTGATCGATATCATTTTTACCTTCTGCACGACGACGCAAGTTGCCAATCACGCGCAAGCTGACCTCTTTCAGCAGTTCAGGATCGATGTTCTCGGTGGTCTCATTTTCCAAACGAGACTCCATCTTCTGTAGGCTCTCAATGGCCACGCTGGCCATGACCGCGCGGGCATTTTGCAACTCACGGCGATGACTGGATTTATCGATACCATCATAGCCACGCAGCAGAATAGGCAGAATGACCACGCCAATCAGCAGCGAGAACAGAATCACACCGGTGGCGATAAACACCAGTTCATAACGGGCTGGGAACGGGTCGCCATTGCTGAGAAACAGCGGAATAGATAACACACCCGCCAGCGTAATGGCTCCACGTACACCCGCGAATGAAGCAATCAGCAGCTCTTTAAACGAGTAGTTGGAGAACTCCAGCGGCTTTTTCTTCAACAGGCGCTTACTGAAGCGCTGCATGATCCATAACCAGCCGAAGCGCACCACCATCAACGAGACATAGACCAACCCGATATCTGCAAACAGCATCCACAGCTCGACATTAGGATCGGCGTTAGCCTGGTCGATGGAGGTTTGCAGAATGTCGGGCAACTGCAGGCCAAGCATCAGGAACACCATGCCGTTAAAGACGAATTCCAGCATCTGCCAGACGCTGTTAGCACGTAAGCGCATCGCCAAAGGAGCCTGACGGATGATGCCAGAGCGCGTAATGGTCATACCCGCAGCAACCGCAGCCAGGATACCAGACACACCCAAATGTTCAGCAATCAGGTAAGAGGCGAACGGCAGCAGCAGCAGCAGAACCGTCTGTGTAGCCGGATCATCACCACTCCAGCGGCTCAGCAGGCGCAGCGATTTTCCGTAAAGCCAGCAGATTGCAACACCGGCAACCAAACCGCCTACCGCAACCTTGAGGAACTCAACGCTGGCGCCGCCCCAGGTAAAGACCATTGTGCCCATAGCGACGGCAACAGCAAACTTGAGCGACACCAGACCGGATGCGTCGTTCATCAACGCTTCGCCCTGCACAATCGACATGATTTTTTTCGGGATACGCCCTTCACCGACAATGCCTGAAAGTGCGACGGCATCGGTTGGTGACAGCACCGCCGCCAACGCGAAGGCGGGAATCAGTGGAATGCCGGGCACCAGCCAATAAATCAGGTAGCCAATTCCCACCACGGTAATCAGAACCAGCACCAACGCTAATCCAATAATTTCTCGACCGTGATGCAGGAACTCGCTAATCGGTGTTTTCCATCCATCAGCAAACAGCAGCGGCGGAATGAACAGCACTAAAAACAGTTCTGGATCGAAGTCAACATGCAGGCCAAACGTTGGCCAGGCGAGCAGCGCACCGGCCGCGATCTGCACTAATGGCAGCGGTATTTGAAAAGGGAGAATGCGAGCAGCAACGCCAGAAAGCGAGACCACCAGCGTCATAATGAGAATAGTAAAAAAGATTTCCATGCTTTCCTTAAGCGCCTTAAAGTCTCTCAAGCAATGTCGTAAGCGCTAAAGTGTAAAACAAACCCAAGGTTGCTGGGATTACTACACGTGCGACAAGGGGTAAAAAAAGAGAATAATCCTGGACGCGCCTCTGCGCGCCCACTTCTACAGTCAGATCGCCCAGCCACCAGCGTAAAAAGCCACCAAGGCTACCGCAATCACCACGGTTCCTGTATTCAATTTACGCCATTCGCCAGCAAAAATGCGTCCAACTACCAGCGCAGCAAAACCGAGCATGATCCCGGTGACGATGTTGCAGGTCAGCACAATAATGACCGCCGTCAGCAGGCCAGACATCGCATCGACAAAATCAGTAAAGTCGATTTTGGCGACGTTACTCAGCATCAGCAGGCCAACGTACATCAGCGCAGGCGCTGTGGCATACGCCGGGACTAAGTATGCCAGCGGCGACATAAACAGAATCACCATGAACAGCAAACCTACCACAATTGCCGTCAGACCGGTTTTACCGCCTGCAGCCGTGCCCGCCGCAGACTCGATATAAACCGCCGCTGGCGATGCGCCGACTAAGCCAGCAAACAGACTGCTGACCGAGTCGGTGGTTAAAGCGCGACCGCCGTTGATGATCTGCCCGTCTTTATCGAGCAGATTCGCCTGGCCAGCCACTGCGCGGATGGTGCCGGTGGCATCAAATACCGCTGTCATCACCAACGCTAACACGCTAGGTAACACGACTGGCTGCAATGCGCCCATGATATCGAGGCTAAACACCAGCGATTGACCGTTGGCATCAGCCAGGCTCGGCAGCGCAAACAAACCTTGATAACTTACCGCGGGATCGAAAATGAGCCCTAATACCGAAATGGCAATAATGGTCAGCAAAATGCCGCCCGGCACCTTACGCTTTTCAAGACCAATAATCGCACCCAATCCCAACAGTGACATCATGACCGGGAAAGAGTTGAAATGACCCAGCGCTACCGGCAAACCCGGAGCCGGGTTTTTTACCACTAAACCTACGCCATCCGCCGCGATCAGCAGCAAAAACAGCCCGATGCCGACGCCTGTGCCGTGCGCAACGCCCATCGGGAGATTGCGCAAAATCCATGAGCGGATACCGGTCACGGAAATCAGCGTAAACAATACGCCCATCAGGAATACCGCACCGAGCGCGACCGGCACGCTGATCTGCTGCCCCAGCACCAGACTAAAGGCGGTAAAGGCGGTTAACGAAATGGCGCAGCCAATCGCCATCGGCAGGTTAGCCCACAAGCCCATAATGATGGAGCCAAAGCTGGCAACCAGACAGGTCGCGACGAACACAGCGGTTGGCGAGAAGCCCGCTTTGCCCAGCATACCTGGCACGACAATCACCGAATAAACCATGGCTAAAAACGTGGTTAGCCCCGCCAGAATTTCCTGGCGAACGCTGCTGCCACGAGCAGAAATTGAGAACCAGGCGTCCAGTTTTCCACTGGCCGATCGTGATTCGTTTGACATAATTGAGCCTCAAAGAGTTTTTGTTGTGTAGATCGCTCTGCGACCGCCGCCCTGAAATCCCTGGGTAAGTTGTTTGCGCCAAACAGCGTCAAACAGAAGGCAAACGTTTACCTTGCCGCAGATAAGTGACCCTTCAAAGATGGGCAAATAAAAAGGCAAACGATTATCCGGCGTTTGCTGGCACATTTTCAACTGCTTGATGGTCATTAATCAGGATAAAGATTTCACTGGATCGCGTATGACGTAGACTTGCTCTGTTGCGTAACACGCGTTTCGCTTTGAAGTTGCAGGATTTTATGAAGAGGAGAAGAGGTTGCGCAACGGCAAGCATTACGCAACAAAAAAAGGGATTCAGCCTTGCAGGTTAATGTCGCCGCCCTGCTGAATGGCGCGTTGCCAGGCGGCGCGCTGTTTCACCGTTTCCAGCCACTTTTGCGTCGCGGGCATCTGCTGCAAACCGGCACGCTGATTCAGTGCCAAAAGCGGGAAACTCATTTGAATATCCGCGATGCTGAAACGCTTTCCCGCAAACCACGGATGCGCGACGAGATGGTTTTCAATCATTTGCATGTGCGGCTTCAGCTGTTTATCAAGAAAGGCTTTTTGTACGCCTTTACCAAACATGCCGCCAATCGGCCGCAATAGCCAAGGCACCGGCGCTTGCCCGAGTCGAGCAAAAATCAATTTCATTACCAGCAATGGCATCAATGAACCTTCGGCATAGTGCAGCCAGTAACGAGATTGCAGCGCCTCTTCCTCATCAGTGAGTTTCAGTCGATATTCGGCATCATATTTATTTTCGAGATATTCGAGGATGGCACCCGATTCGGCAACCACGCGGTTTTCGTCAGTAATGATTGGCGATTTACCCAAAGGGTGAATTTTTTTCAGCGCCTCAGGCGCCAGCATGGTGGATTCGCGCTGATAGCGTTTGATCTGATAAGGCACTTCCAGCTCTTCGAGCAGCCATAACACGCGATGCGAGCGCGAATGCTCAAGATGGTGAACGGTGATCATCGTGATTCCCTGTTAGGTGATTATCAGCCAAGTATAGACATCACTCCCGCCCTGACAGTTTGTCATCCTGCTCGGGATCAAGCAGTACCGCACCCGAACCTTGCTCTCCCAACCGATCGCCTGGATTGCGTAGTGGGCAGTCACGCATCGAAAGACAACCGCAGCCGATGCAACCATCCAGATCGTTGCGTAAGCGGGTCAATGTTTCGATACGTTTATCCAGTTCCTCACGCCAGTGTTGCGTCAGTGCATCCCATTCGTGGGTCGACATACGTTTATTAGCAGGGATATGTTCGAGACTGTCGCTCACCGTCGCCAAGGGAATACCAATGCGCTGGGCAATCTTGATTATCGCCACACGTCGCAGCACGTCTCGGCTATAACGGCGCTGGTTGCCGCCGTTGCGTGTGCTGAAGATAAGCCCTTTGTTTTCATAAAAATGCAGCGCAGAAACAGCAACGCCGCTGCGTCGTGCGACTTCGCCCGGCGTCAAAACCGGTTTTGGGTAGTTGCGATCTTTTTTCATTTGGACCTTTACCTCAAGTTAACTTGAGGAATTATACTCGCTTCCCATCAGAACAACGAATTCCTATACCGCATTGAATTATCACCAGAAGGATGAGGCTATGATGCAAGAAGAGATCATTCACTCCCTGACACACTGGATTGACCAAAATCTGGACAAGAGTTTGTCTATTGATGAAGTCGCAGCAAAATCAGGTTATTCGAAATGGCACCTGCAGCGTATGTTCCGTACCGTGACGAAACAAACGCTGGGTGGATATATTCGTGAACGCCGCCTGACTTTAGCGGCTGAAGCGTTGAGCCTGACGCAACGTCCCGTATTTGATATCGCGATGCAATATGGCTACGACTCGCAGCAAACTTTTTCACGCGTATTCCGTCGTCAGTTTTCACAAACGCCAACTGCTTATCGCCACACCATGCGTCGTCAGGCCATTCAGCGCCCTCGCCTGCTGAGCTTTGATTGCAGCGAAAGCATGGCCAGCTTTACCCAACGAACCACTGGCGAATGCTGTCCCGTTAGCTAAATTTTATTTCGCCTTCAGTGCGCCCCAAGCGGGCGCGCCTTCTTAATTGTTTTTCCTCACCTTTTCTTCCCCGCCACTTTCTGCTCAAACTTCAATCAAATTTTTTGTACCATACCAGTTGCAAATTTTGTTCAAAATATAAAATCGAGTGATATAATGTGAGCCAAGTCACATTATGACCTTGGGTTGACGACGGAAAAGCACGACCTGACACGCTTTTTCGCCGCCGGTGATGTCCGCAGATTGTCAGGAATAATCACTGATCTATTGAGGTTGAGCCGATGGCTACGTTAACCACCAGTCTTATCGTTATGCGTTGGGAATTACTTAGCGCCGTTATGATGTTTTTTGCCAGCACCTTGAAAACCAAACTTCGTCAGGATAGCCATCACGTTATGGCATTCATGTGTGGTGGCATCGGTTTGGGCATGACCTGCTGGTTTGTCACCGGTTTAATGGGCATTACACTCACTATGGAGAGTGTGCACAATTTCATGTCCATCTCTAAGGATGTGTTTATCCAGGTGATGAGCCAAGCGCCTGCTGAATGGCCAATGCCTTAAAATTTTCCAATAAAAAACCCCGCTAAGCGGGGTTTTTTATATTGCTGTGTATTCTTAAATTTTCTTCAACATGGCAGGGATATTAACATCCTGCACTGTGACGCCCGGTCTCTGCGTTCCGCGACGATCTTGAATCCACATGTCTCCCATCATTTGATTGAGTCCACGATCTAACCCTGTCACCAAACCTGCGCCTGGTGTAAACGTCAATTCACCAAAATAAATACGCTCTTCATGGATATACCAGTCAACACGCACATAGTCGAAATCACTGGCCAGCTTTTTGCTCATATCGAGCGCATGTTGCAGTGACGGCATGATGTTAGTGACATCCAGCCCGGTATCACGGATCTTGTGAAACGCCTCATTAAGGTTATTCACATAGAAATTCATGGATAACAGCGGCTGACATCGGTTGTAGATGACTTGCAGCACATATTCAAACTTGCCATCACGCTTGTTGAACATATGAAACTTGTAATCAATCGGCGCACTTTTTCCATCACCGATGTATTGCTCCACCAAAATACGGGGCTTGATGTAGCGATAATGGATTTCACGCGCTTCATTAGCAAAATCCGTTTTCAGCCAGCGATAGCAATCATGGATGATTTGCTGCTTACGCAACGCGTCCGGTTCTTCCAGCAGAATTTCTACCATGTTAGACGCGTGGTTCGGTTTAATCACCGTTCCTTTCCAACAAGGCAAACTATTCAGCGTGGTCGGATCGGTGGTTTCGTGTACCAACGGAATCAGGTATTCGTTGCCAATCTTCTCGGCAATGAATTCGCGCACGCTAAACTTATCTGACAAGCGACCATAATTTTGGTAATCGCCGTAGATAAATTTGCGGTACAGCACCTTTTCGTTAAACACTTTAGGCTGACGAAGATTGGGCAGTTTTCTGAACTTATGGAAGTAGTAGATGCGATCCTGATAGGACCAAGGCATCTTCTTGATGAAATACTGCACACTTCTTCTGAGTTCTTCTTTCAACTTGAGCATATCGGACCTCATTTGTAGGTTTTGTAGTTGAGTGAGGAAACTTGAATCTTTTGAATGACGCCGTTTTTGAAGAAGTAATTCATTACGGTAAGGGACAACAGTTCTGAAAGGAAAACGCTCCACGCGGCCCCCATGACGCCGTAGTCCTGGATTAGCCACCAGGAAAGCGGCACACTGATGACCATCAAACAAATGATTTTCCTCAGCAAATAGTTAAACCCACCCTCTTTTACCATGTAGCGATACGCTACAGTCCCCATTGCCGAAAAGCTGGTTGCAATCGACAGCAACGTAATGAGGCTTCCTGATTGTGTGTATTCTTTACCGTATAGAGCGATGATGATCTGCTCACCGAACAACGCAATGATCAGCAACATCAACAATGAAACACCCACGACATACCCGTGTAGCCGTGCAGCTAATTTTATCGCTGCATCGCCGCGCTCCCTGAAGATCTCGCTAAAGCAGGAAGTAATCAGCGCGACGGGGATAAAAATCCACGAAGCGGCAATTGTGTTGGCGGCAGCAAACAAGCCAAGATCACGTGCTGAAACAATCCCTGCCAGAAACATCTGCGCCGTTCTAACCTGCACAGAAATAAAGATGCTGGAGATGGCTAACGGCAAGCCGGCGTACATTAAGTAACGCAAATAAGCAGCGCGCTTTTCACGCGGCGGCATGAGATCCTGGTGTTCACGATAAAAGTTGTAGCGTTTGATGAAATACGGCACCAACGTCACCGCCACAATAGAAAGCGTGAGCCACAGTGGATTAAGACGCTGCCAGGCAATGATGAAACTGATAGTAAAACTCAGCAGCATGCCAATGGCGTTAGCGATGGTATTTAACCGTGAGGCAAGCCGCGCATTGTTATAAACGCTGAACGTGTCTTGAGTGACAAAAACCGATGCCACGAATGAGGCCAGTGCAAATGCCAGGAAATTTTCCTGCATGTTGTACCAGACCCAAATCAGCACAGGTATTGAGGTGAGCAACAATAAAACCATTCGCATAGTGCGCGCGATCGTCATCAGGCGTAAGCCTTTTGACGCATTTTTACTCACACGTTTAAAAAGAATGGTTTCGGTGCCAAATATTGCAATGGTTTGCACCATGGCAAATAAAGAGGTTGAGAAGGCCATTTGACCAAACACCGTTGGGCCAAACGATTTAGCCACGTAAGAAGTCACAAATATGACGCCAAACACAGAGATGAGCTTCTCGGACATCATCCAGGCGGCATTAGACATTACGCTCAATTTCATCGACTCTTCCTTAATATTACTGACCTACAACCTCTTCGGTACAACATCCCTGTAACGAATTAATAAGCGCTCAGTGGGCCTGGCGAAAATTAAAGGCTTCAAACCAAACTGGTCCGAAAAAATGAGAATCAAAGCACGATTCAGAGAATGAATTCAGGATTATTCTTATTATATTTGGCGCGAATAACTTGAGATGGAAACGATTTCAAGCTGAAATGAGCGCAGTTTTGTAGAGTCATAACCTGCGTATTAATCAAGGCGGTTATGCTAAATATCCAATGTACGTAGAATTTTTTCGTATTTAGGATGTGAAGAATCTATATCAAAAACCCTTCTCCAGGAAGGCGTCCTAACCCGATCAGAATAAAATAAGATTTATCCCATGATGATATTTATTCTAAATATCTTAATTTAACCTTCGCAATTCAATTCGAGCACTTTAATACTGCATTAATAGAAAACTTACAGTGCCAGGATTTATTAAAGTCATTCTCATCCATTAATCGATAAGAAAGGTAAGCGCATTTATGAGAAAGTCACGATATAGCGAAGATCAAATCACAAATGCCATTAAAGCTTCTGAATCAGGTGTAAAAGTCAGGGAGATTTGTGAGGAGCTTGGCATCTCCGAAGCAACCTTTTATAGCTGGAAGAAGAAGTTTTCTGGGCTATCTTCGGAAGAAGGTAGAAAAATCAAAGAGCTGGAAGAGAAATTGCAAAATCTTTCCCGCGAACTGCAAACGCTGAATTCAGATAAGGAGATGCTCCAGAGCGTATTGAAGAACTTCTTTACGACCAATGAAAAACGTCAAGCAGTCAACTTCTTACAAGATACCTTTGACATCGGGACGCGCCGTAGCTGCCGCTTACTGGATATTAGCCGCAGTGTTTATCATTACCCGTCAGGGACTGAAAACCGTTAATTCCAATGCTACCGCTTTTCCTGGACTTAAAGCTGAGATTTGTTCTTACCAGAAGAGATGAAGATCATTTAACAGGACATTTGTAGCTACTCTTTCCGCACCATTGATTCCTAATGAATGGATTTGCGGCTAAGCTTCTTTTTTTGCGGTAAAATTGATTCGCAACAGCAAAAAGTCTCGCTTTCTACGCTACTTCCCCCTAGCCCAGTCTCATTTCGGTGAGATTGGTGCTTCTTAATTATTAGGTTAATCCTGCTAACCAACGGAACTGAATACAGACAATTCTGTTAAGCCAGTTTAAACAAGTTTAATAAAATCGATTCTTTCCTCTCAGTTTAGAGTGGATCTAAGCCTTTTTCTATTGAATGAATTTCAACCATCACTAGTGGATAAACCAAAAACTTTCTCCAGGAATAATCCAGGATAAATAGTTTATAGATACTTACCACTTTAATGATCAGCATAGGGTTTATCTGTTTAAAATAGTGTTCAAAGGTACTAAATATTAATCTTTTAAAATAAGCGAAACGGTAACTGAACCCGACGTTTTTCCAATTCACTGAAGTAAAAACTGGTTTATCTCGCTGTTTTATCAGGGCCAATAGCCAATAAAAACGCAGAGGCTGGCCATAAATATGCACAAACAGGGCTAATTCACTGACTTAAATGGCTAGTTTTTCCACAACCAATGATTTAAAGAATAGCCGGAATGGACTTTAAAAGTCTGAAACCGGTTAACAGAGCGTTTTTCATCCCTCTCAAACAGGCTTATTTTGGCTATTGAAGGTTGAAAGGAGACGATAGAAACAGAGAAAGAAACGGTAATTAAGGAAGAAAGCGGATAATAGGGGCTAAAAAGCAGTACGGCAAATTCTTAAAATGCTTCAAAATCAGTGAGTCGCGCTGACCCTCAACACTGTCAGCGCGAGTACGTTAGACATCGACTTTAGACACCTGCGATTCAGGCTTAATTCGCATTGCCCAAATTACACCGGCAATCAAACAAGCAATACCGACTGTGGTTAAGAGTGGCGGCCAGCTTTGATGCCAAAGAAATGTCCACAACAAGCCAAACAGGATTTCGAAAACGATCAAGGGGCCCATGAGCACGGTTGGAAGGCGCTGGCTTGCAGCGTTCCAGCATAAGGTGCCCAACCAAGAGCACAACAGGCCAATCGTCAGCATTAATGGAACGAAAACCTCAGGGTGCGGGCCCAATGGCAGTTCAAACTCTGGGCGTTGCCAGGCAAGCTGAACACTCACCAACGCATACATGATCAACGCCAACGGCAAGGTGACTAAGCCTTGCGCGGTTGCCCAAGTCGACGGTCTCAGCTGGGGATGCGTACGCATCCAACGGGCATTGCGCAGCGGATACCATGTCCAGCATCCCACCGCCATTATTGCCAAGACGATGCCAGTCAGATAGCGGCTTAATTCAAAATCTACGCTCTTTGTCCGCAGTTCCGCCACGTTCACACAGAGCAATCCCACTGCCATGATAATGAGTGCGGGGATCAGTCGACGCCAGGAGAGCCGTCCTTCAAGGTGCCCGTAACGCCAGTTTGCTGTCACCGCGATGACGACCGGCAACGTGCCGATAATCATGGTTGAAACGGGCGCGCCGGTGCGTTGGATCGCATTGGCGAGAAACGCATAATAAAGAAGGTTTCCTATCAGCGAGAGTTTCAGCGCTTCTCGCCAGTCGGCAGGTAGCAGTTTGCGCAGGCGCTGACGATCGTGCCATGCCAACGGAAGCGCAATCAGGCCAAAGGCGACATAGCGCCCGGCTGACTGAAGCGTGCCAGGATAATCGGGCACCAGCAGCGGACCAACAAAGATTAACCCCCACATCAACCCTGCCGCGAGGGCAAACAATACGCCAGCAAACATCTTTTTCTTCCTTTATAGAGAAACCGGCGCAGTGTGGCGAAATGGCGGAAAGATTGCTTGTAGCAGATTGCGGTGATGCTAGCGACGCATCACCTGTTTTTGATAACGACCTGGCGTAATGCCATAACGTTGAGCAAAAGCACGCGTCAGATGTGCCTGATCGGTAAGTCCCACCGTTGCCGCCACGCTGGCCGCTGATTCACCGCGCGCAAGCAATTGCTTGGCCTCATATAAACGATACGCCATCAACATTTGCTGTGGCGTGACATGAAAGTGCTCACGAAAAGCACGCAAAAAATGCCACGGCGACAGTGATGCCAGCGCGGCTAACGATTCAAGCCGTACCGGCTCTGCAAGATTTGCGCGTAAATAGTCACGAACATGATCAAAGCGGTGCTGCGCCTCTGGTTTTTGCTGAGCAGACATGCGGGCCAGCGGCCGCATCAGGCGAAATAATTCCGACAACAAGCTTTGCCGCGCCAATGCTGAATCCGCTTGCCATAGCGCAGTCAGGATTTGCGACAGCGGCTGCGCCAGGCGCAGGTCTGTAAGCATGGCCTCATTAAACCACCAGCCGCGATCGCCGGTTAATTCATCCATCAGTTGCGGCTGAATGTAGATCATCTGATAGCGCCAGCCTTCATCACAAGCTGATTCGCCAGTATGAAGTTCGTCAGGGTTCATCATCACCAACGAGTTTTCCGGCGCCGTGTATTGTGTTCCGCGATAGCGAAAGCGCTGTGCACCCGACTCAATAGTGCCGATACCGAAGGCTTCATGGGTATGCGGTTCAAATGCATAGCGAGAGATGTGTGCCTGATAAAGTTCTACGCCCGGCAGCTCAGACAACTGCTGAAACTGCGCGCGATCTTTTTCACAGGGAAAAACGGCTGGAACGCCTTCCACGACACACCTCTTGGTTACATTGAGTTTGTTTTACTAGCATGCATGTGAACGATGCTGAAATGCAAAAGTTTGCCAATGTCATCTCGCCAGGTAACACTGCTTCGCTGATGCGTAAACGGAGTTTTAACATGGCACAGCGTGTTGTAATGGTAGTCGATATGCAAAACGGCGTTTTTGAAACGCCCCGCTTTGATCAGGACGGTCGCGTCGCACGCATTAACCGCCTTATTCAACAATCCGACCTAACAATTTTTATCCAACACCGCGAAGGCAGCATGAAAGAAGGCGCGACTTCTTTTGATTTGTTGCCAGAACTGCATCAGCCTGCTCACGCACATTTCGTGACCAAAACGGCCTGCGACAGCTTTTGGCAAACGTCTCTAACCCAACGGTTAAATGAACTTTCTGTGAAAGAGTTTGTTATTTGTGGTTGCGCGACCGATTACTGCGTCGATACCACGATTAAAGTCGGTGCCAGCCTTGGCTATCGCATTACCGTGGCGGCTGATGCGCATACCACGGCCGATCGTACTTTTGTCAGCGCAGAACAACTGATTAATCAACACAACGAGGTGTGGGCAGCGCTTTCACTGCCTGGCAATGTGCCGCGTGTGCTGAGCTGTGATGCCATTTTGACAGAATGGTCATAGTTGATAAAAGTTTATAAAAGAAAAGGCCCAGCGAGCTGGGCCTTTTCTTTTGGTTTAACGCGAGTCCGCAAAAATCAGAACGGGATGTCGTCGTCAAAATCCATTGGAGGTTCATTATTGTTGCTTGCAGGTGCGCTCTGCTGCTGCGGACGAGATTGCGCGCCGCCGCTGAACTGATTACCGCCGCCCTGTGGCTGCTGCGGTTGGCCCCAACCGTTGTTGTTGTTGCTTTGTCCGCCGCCAGCAGGTGCTGCTCCGCCAGCGCTGCCGCCTTGACGTCCACCCAACATTTGCATGGTGCCGCCTACGTTAACCACAACTTCAGTGGTGTAACGTTCCTGGCCGCCCTGATCCTGCCATTTACGCGTACGCAGTTGGCCTTCGATATAGACCTGGGAACCCTTACGCAGGTATTCACCGGCTACTTCGGCCAACTTGCCAAACAGCACGACGCGGTGCCATTCGGTGATCTCTTTATTTTCACCGGTTTGTTTGTCGCGCCAGCTTTCCGACGTGGCCAGCGTAATGTTGGCGACAGCGCCACCATTTGGCATGTAACGCACTTCCGGATCCTGACCCAGATTCCCGACAAGAATCACTTTGTTAACGCCACGACTGGCCATGTTGCTGTCTCCCGATGAGTTAATGCTAAAAGTCTAAACGATCAATTCTAACACGTCCTGAATAGTGTTCCCACTTTAGAGCGGGGTTCCAATTTTGAACACTTAGCCACCAAAAGGCAAAGACTACTGGATATTTATTCAGTCTATTTTTTGTGCCATAATAATGCGTTTATTCTGGTCGTGTCGGCATGGCACGGCGAGTGCTGCTAATCCGGGAAAGGTGAATGGATAAGATCGAAGTTCGTGGTGCTCGCACCCATAATTTGAAAAACATCAACCTGACCATTCCGCGTGACAAGCTCATTGTGGTAACCGGCCTTTCGGGTTCCGGTAAATCCTCTTTGGCTTTTGACACGCTGTATGCGGAAGGTCAACGCCGCTATGTAGAGTCGCTCTCTGCCTATGCGCGCCAGTTTCTTTCCTTAATGGAGAAGCCAGACGTCGATCATATCGAAGGTCTGTCGCCCGCTATCTCCATCGAGCAGAAATCGACTTCACACAACCCGCGCTCGACGGTCGGCACCATCACCGAAATACATGATTACCTGCGCTTGCTGTTTGCACGCGTGGGTGAACCGCGCTGCCCAGATCATGACGTCACGCTCGCGGCGCAAACTGTGAGCCAAATGGTCGATCAAGTCTTAGCGCAACCTGAAGGTCGCCGCTTGATGCTGTTGGCTCCGGTCGTGAAAGATCGTAAAGGTGAACATACCAAGACGCTGGAAAGCCTGGCGACACAGGGTTATATCCGCGCGCGTATTGACGGCGAAGTCTGCGATCTTTCCGATCCGCCTAAGCTTGAGCTTCAGAAAAAACACACCATTGAAGTGGTCATTGATCGCTTCAAAGTGCGTGAGGATCTTTCAACTCGCCTGGCAGAATCGTTTGAAACCGCGCTAGGAATGTCTGGCGGCACGGCGATTGTTGCCGACATGGACGACAGCGCAGCGGAAGAACTGCTGTTCTCAGCGAACTTTGCCTGCCCGATTTGCGGTTACAGCATGAGTGAGCTGGAGCCACGCTTGTTCTCTTTTAATAACCCAGCCGGTGCCTGTCCAACGTGTGATGGCTTGGGCGTACAACAATATTTTGATCCCGATCGTGTGGTGCAAAACAATGAGCTGTCGCTGGCTGGCGGCGCAATTCGTGGCTGGGATCGTCGCAACTTTTACTATTTCCAAATGCTGCGCTCACTGGCTGAGCACCTCGATTTCGACATCGAAGCGCCATTTGGCAGCCTGAAAGAGAACGTGCAGCAAGTGATTCTGTACGGCTCAGGTAAAGAGAGTATCGAATTCAAGTACATCAACGATCGCGGTGACACATCTGTACGTCGCCATCCGTTTGAAGGCGTACTGAACAACATGGAACGTCGCTATAAAGAGACCGAATCTTCAGCGGTACGTGAAGAGTTGGCGAAGTTTATCAGCAACCGCGCCTGCGCCAGTTGCGAAGGCACGCGTCTGCGCCGTGAAGCGCGTCACGTCTATCTTGAAAACACCACATTACCTACGATCTCTGATATGAGCATCGGTCATGCGATGTCGTTTTTTGAGAACCTTAAGCTAAGCGGGCAACGCGCTCAAATTGCTGAAAAAGTGTTGAAAGAGATCGGCGATCGCCTGAGCTTCCTGGTGAATGTCGGGCTCAATTATCTCTCTATGTCGCGTTCCGCAGAGACGTTATCCGGCGGTGAAGCACAGCGTATTCGTCTGGCTAGCCAGATCGGGGCGGGCCTGGTTGGCGTTATGTATGTGTTGGATGAGCCGTCAATTGGTTTGCATCAGCGCGATAACGAACGTCTGCTCGGCACCCTGATTCATCTGCGCGATCTGGGTAATACCGTGATTGTGGTTGAGCATGATGAAGATGCTATTCGCGCCGCTGACCATGTGATCGACATCGGTCCAGGCGCAGGCGTGCATGGCGGTGAGATTGTTGCCGAAGGCACCGTTGATGAAATCATGGCAGAAGAGGCGTCATTAACCGGTCAGTTCCTGAGCGGAAAACGTGAAATTGCTGTGCCGCAAGAACGGGTGAAAGGCGATCCAACCAAAGTATTGAAAGTCACTGGCGCACGCGGTAACAACCTGAAGGATGTGACGCTAACGCTACCGGTTGGCCTGTTTACATGTATCACCGGCGTGTCCGGTTCCGGTAAATCAACGCTGATCAACGATACGCTGTTTCCGATTGCTCAGCGCGCGCTTAACGGTGCGACCATTGCCGAACCCGCAGCGTATCGCGAGGTTCACGGGCTAGAGCATTTCGATAAAGTTATCGATATCGATCAAAGCCCAATTGGTCGTACACCGCGTTCTAACCCGGCGACTTATACCGGCATCTTTACGCCGGTACGTGAATTGTTTGCCGGCGTTCCCGAATCGCGTTCGCGCGGCTATAACCCGGGACGTTTTAGCTTCAACGTGCGGGGCGGCCGCTGTGAAGCCTGTCAGGGCGATGGCGTTATCAAGGTAGAAATGCACTTTCTGCCCGACATTTACGTGCCCTGCGACCAGTGCAAAGGTAAACGCTATAACCGCGAAACGCTGGAAGTTAAGTACAAAGGCAAAAGCATCCATGAAGTGCTGGAGATGACCATTGAAGAAGCGCGTGAGTTCTTTGATGCCGTTCCGGCGCTGGCGCGTAAGCTACAAACGCTGATGGATGTTGGCCTGTCGTACATCCGTCTTGGGCAGTCCGCAACGACGCTTTCAGGCGGTGAAGCACAGCGTGTGAAACTGGCGCGTGAGTTGTCAAAACGCGGCACCGGCCAAACGCTCTATATTCTGGATGAGCCAACCACCGGCCTGCACTTTGCCGATATTCAGCAGTTGCTGGAAGTGCTGCATCAGCTGCGTGACCAGGGCAATACCATTGTGGTGATTGAACACAATCTTGACGTGGTCAAAACCGCTGACTGGATTGTTGATCTGGGGCCAGAAGGCGGCAGCGGCGGCGGTGAAATATTGGTTGCTGGCACACCGGAAACGGTAGCGGAGTGCGAGAAATCGCATACCGCTCGCTTCCTCAAGCCATTATTGAAGAAGTAAATCTTTCAGGCCCGCCTCGTGCGGGCCTTGTTTTTAGTCCTGCACAATTGCCCCGAGAAATGCAGAATCAGGCAAGATTCAAACATGTATAGGCATATACGCTTTCGGCATCCCTGACTATCCTTAAGCGTTCCTCTTTGGCACGCCTTTCGCGTCGCCCTATTTGCAGCTGTTCTGCCCTGCTGCACTTATCTAAAAATCATCACGACACATCGACGAAACTGGAGACACCATGAATATCACGCATGCGTATGCTGCTCAGGATGCTAAATCCAAACTCGCACCGTTCGATTTCAAACCACGCGAACTCCGCGCACATGATGTGCAACTTGACGTCTTGTACTGTGGCGTTTGCCACTCAGATCTTCATCAGGCTCGTAACGAATGGCGAAACACTATTTTCCCTGTGGTGCCAGGTCATGAAATTGTGGGTCGCGTCACCGCTGTGGGTGCAGATACTCAGAAATACAAAGTGGGTGATTTGGTTGGCGTGGGTTGTATGGTCGATTCCTGCCGCAGCTGTCCAAGCTGCCAGGAAGGCCTGGAACAATATTGTGAAAACGGTTTTGTTGGCACCTATAACGGTGAAGACCGCGAAACCGGCGCAATCACTTACGGTGGCTACTCAACCTCAATGGTCGTAGATGAAGGCTTTGTGCTGCGTATTCCAGAAAACCTGGAACTGGCGGGCGTTGCGCCGCTGCTATGCGCAGGCATCACTACCTATTCGCCGTTGCGCCACTGGAATGTTGGCCCAGGCAAAAAAGTAGGTATCGTGGGTTTGGGTGGTTTAGGCCACATGGGCGTGAAAATTGCGCACGCGATGGGCGCGCATGTTGTGCTGTTCACCACTTCGCCGTCAAAAATCGAAGATGGTAAACGTCTGGGCGCTGACGAAGTCGTGGTCTCAAAAGACGCGGATCAAATGGCGCAGCACACCAACAGCTTCGACTTTATTCTCAATACCGTTGCGGCTCAGCACGATCTGAACCCTTTTATCGCTTTACTAAAGCGCGACGGCAACATGACGCTGGTTGGCGCACCGGAACACGATCACCCTGCTCCACAAGTATTTAACCTGATTTTTAAACGTCGCAGCATTGCAGGCTCACTGATTGGTGGTATCGCTGAAACGCAAGAGATGCTGGATTTCTGTGGCAAGCATGGCATTACCTCAGACATTGAACTGATTGCCATTAATCAGATTAATGAAGCCTATGAGCGCATGTTAAAGAGTGATGTGAAGTATCGTTTTGTTATCGATATCAAAACATTACGTGAAGAAACCGCTGCTTAAGCCTTACGCCGCTGAACCATCAGGTCCTCGTCTGTATTACTGGCGAGGACCGCTGTTTTACTTTTACTTTGCTGTTCCCGCCTGCTGATAAGAAGCATCAACCAGATAGTAGATCTGCGAGTCCTTCAACGAGCCATCCAGAAAGAGTGTATTCCAGTGCGACTTATTAAGATGCTCGCTGGGGAAAACATCTTTGTGTTCTTCACGCATTAAGTCTGCCAGGGCAGGTGTCGATTTCAGTGACACCGCAGGACGCCCTTCGACATCGTGAACCATGGCAAACAGCATGCCATCGCATTTAATTTGCGTTGCTTTCCAGTCGCTGTGTACGCTCTGTTCCGCGCCAGGTTTGCTCATGCAATAGGTCAATAACTCCGAAGTATTCATCCTCATTCCCCTTGTAAGGTGGCGACGATTCGCCTCGCACCGCCATGTATGCGGTGTTCTCCCAGCCAAATACCTTGCCAGGTTCCCAGTACCAGCTTTCCTCGCTGAACTGGCAACAGCAACGAAACACCTAACGTCGATGATTTAATATGCGCAGGCATGTCATCGCGACCTTCATAATCATGCTGATAAGGCGCATCTTCTGGGACGTGGCGCATGAAATGTTGTTCCATATCGCTACGCACAGTGGGATCGCAATTTTCATTTAGCGTTAACGATGCCGAGGTGTGCTGCAACAGCAAATGCAGTAGACCGGTTTTGATTTCAGCCAGCGCAGGCAGCTGATCGACAATCTCTTCAGTGACTAAATGAAACCCGCGTTGTCTGGCGTTCAGCGTTAAGGTTTGTTGATACCACATGCTTTTTCCCTAAATCGGTTACACCTTTTAAGTGTGCAGCATGTCGCGAAAAGGTAAACCCTGCAGGGAAATTAAATAAAAGGTCGAAGGTGCGGGCATTGTTTCGAGATGGGTACGCGGCTCGCGCAAACAGCGGCTGTTGAAAACGCTAAACCTGATATTAACACGTACTCAGGTCCCCATAAGAGCGGTCTCCTTTATCGTGACGGCTAAAAAAACGGTAAAAAAAACCGCCGAACGACGCCGACGGTTTGTTTCTTTTCGTAAGATTTACATCACCGCAGCAAACGCTTCAGCCACCTGATGTACGTTTTTACTGTTGAGGCCAGCAACACACATACGGCCACTTCCTACCAGATAAATGCCAAACTCTTCACGTAAACGATCAACCTGCTCGGCGCTTAAACCGGTATAGCTAAACATGCCGCGTTGCTTCAGCAAATAATCGAAGTTTTGACCCGGCAAAGCGGTGCTTAATACCTGCACCAGTGCTTTACGCATGTCCAGAATACGCAAACGCATCGCTTCCACTTCTGCTAACCAGCTGGCTTTTAAGGCAGCGTCATTCAGCACGCGCGCAACAATCTGTGCGCCGAAGTTCGGTGGGCTTGAGTAGTTACGACGCACAGTCGCTTTCAGCTGACCCAGTACGCGGCTTGATTCTTCAGCACTTTCGCAGACGATAGACAATCCGCCTACACGCTCGCCATACAGTGAGAAGATTTTAGAGAACGAGTTGCTGACTAACGCTGGCAAACCTGCCGCCGCAATTTTGCGGATAGCGTAAGCATCTTCTTCCATGCCTGCGCCGAAGCCCTGATAAGCGATATCAAGGAATGGAATCAGCTCCTGCGCCTTCAACACTTCAGTGGTTTGATCCCACTGTGCGTTGGTCAGATCAGCGCCGGTTGGGTTATGACAGCATGGATGCAGTAACACGATACTTTGCTTAGGCAGCGTTTTCAGTTTTTCAATAAAGGCTTCAAAACGTACGCCGTTAGTTTCAGCGTCGTACCATGGATAAGTATTTACCTCAAAACCTGCACCATTGAAGATAGCAACATGGTTTTCCCAGGTTGGATCGCTCACCCAGACATTGGATTGCGGAAAATAGCGCTTGAGGAAATCAGCACCGACTTTCAGTGCGCCCGATCCGCCCAGCGTTTGGATGGAGGTGACACGGCCTGCTTTTAGCATTGGGTGTTCAGCACCAAACAGCAGCGGTGCAATCGCGTTACGGTAAGGATTCAAGCCTTCCATCGGCAGGTAGAGCGAAGCCTGCTGCAGCTCGGCATGCAGCTGTTCTTCCGCTGCGGCAACGGCCTGCAACTGAGGAATAATGCCGTGCTCGTCGTAATAGAGCCCAATGCTGAGGTTAACTTTATGTTCGCGAGGATCCTGTTTAAAGGCTTCCATCAGCGACAGAATCGGGTCGCCGGCATAGGCATCAACGTTTTGAAACACGGTGCAGATCTCCATGATTGGTCTTGTTAAGCAGGGAATGTAAGCAGATCACTTGTCTCATTAAACCATGTAGCGTCCAGGACGATGGTTCATAGCGATAATCAGATTAAGAATTACCGCGCCTGCTATCGAGGCGAGCAATATTGGCATGCTGACCACGAACAGCGACGCCAGCACCACACAGGTGTCGACTGCCATTTGCAGTTTACCGGCACGGATACCAAAACGATCCTGCAGCCAGAGCGCCAGAATATTGATGCCGCCGAGGCTGGCTTTATGACGAAACAACACTATAAACCCAATCCCCATGATTACGTTACCGAACAATGTCGCATAAAACGGATCGAGGTTGGAAAAGTGAACGAACAGCGGATGAAGGTGAGTGAAGAGTGAAACTAACCCCACAGCGCAAAACGTTTTAAGCGTAAATTCCCAGCCCATGCGGCGCACAGCCAACCAGTAAAATGGCAGGTTGATCAGAAAAAATGCGCTACCAAATGACAGCGGGGAGATATAGCTGATCAGGAAAGCGATGCCGGCGGTGCTGCCGGTTAAGGCGCCCGCTTGCTTCAGCATGATGACGCCAAACGACACCATTAATGTGCCCATCACTATCGCCAGCGCATCTTCTATACGGGAATGGGGAATACGGGAAGGTTGAACAACGTTATCCATGGGTGTTTTCTCATTGCAAATGATGCGGTTCAAATGCAAAAAACGCACCATACCGACAACGTTTTTCTGCTGTCGGCAGGTGCCAGCGATTATCCCATTGATATCTAAGGCGCTTTATTGCAGGTTTTTGTGCATGAATATCAATTAAACCGTCAAATCATGCACAAATTCTTTTTTGGTGCGCGTTTTTTGCATTAATTACCAACATTCTGCACCAAAACCGCACATCACGCACTGTTTTAGCGCGCGGTATGCTCAGGAATCATCATTAATCCATTCTCTTTTAACCGGCCCAGTACTACCGATGTTTTAACGTGTGAAACGCTTTGATGTCCGGCGACTAACTGGCTGATTAGTGCCCCCAGCGAGGGCAGATCAGAGACGGCTACTTTCAACAGATAATCGGCATCGCCCGTGGTTTTATACGCATCAACAATTGCATCTTCCTGCTCCACCATACGGTGAAAGCTCTCTACATATTCTGCCGTATGGTTAATCAGGCGAACTTCTATCAATCCCACCATACCAAGACCAATCGCGTCGGGCGAAAGCCGCGCATGATAGCCAAGAATCAAATTGGCCTGTTCGAGATTAATACGGCGGCGGGAACATTGAGACGCAGAAAGACCCACCAAGTCACTCAATTCCTGATTAGTCAGTCGGCCATTAGCTTGCAATAAAGTCAGTATTTTAAGGTCGTAATCGTCTACATGCGTCATTCTGATTCCAGAGCGTTATAAGCGTCGCTTTGTTACAGATAACCCGATCACTGGTGAGGTTGTCCAACACTATTTTCTGATGACAGGCCTGACATGCACAGAACGTGCATGTCAGCACAAAGAAAGGCTTATTCGTCGTCGTATTGCGGGCCTGCGTAGTTATCGAAACGCGACCATTGTCCATTAAAGGTCAAACGGACCGTGCCGATTGGGCCGTTACGCTGTTTACCCAAAATGATCTCAGCAATCCCTTTGAGGTCGCTGTTTTCGTGATAAACCTCATCGCGATAGATAAACATAATTAAGTCCGCATCCTGCTCGATCGATCCTGACTCACGCAAATCCGAGTTGACCGGACGTTTATCGGCACGCTGCTCCAGCGAGCGGTTAAGCTGCGAAAGCGCCACCACCGGCACGTTTAACTCTTTGGCCAACGCCTTGAGGGAGCGCGAAATCTCAGCAATTTCCAGCGTACGGTTGTCAGACAGCGACGGCACGCGCATCAGCTGAAGATAGTCGATCATGATCATGCTCAACCCGCCGTTTTCACGAAAGATACGGCGCGCGCGTGAACGGACTTCTGTTGGCGTTAGCCCGGAAGAATCATCGATATACATGTTCTTCTTCTCCAGCAAAATGCCCATGGTGCCGGAGATACGCGCCCAATCCTCATCGTCGAGTTGGCCGGTACGAATACGGGTTTGGTCCACGCGTGAAAGCGACGCCAGCATACGCATCATGATCTGCTCGCTGGGCATCTCCAGACTGAAAATCAGCACCGGTTTATCATGCAGCATCGCGGCGTTTTCACACAGGTTCATGGCGAACGTGGTTTTACCCATCGAAGGACGGGCCGCGACAATAATCAGATCCGATCCCTGCAAGCCTGCGGTCTTTTTGTTGAGATCCTGATAACCGGTATCGACACCGGTAACGCCGTCGTGTGGTGTTTGATATAGCGATTCGATACGCGAGACGGTCGATTCAAGGATTTGCTCAATGTTTTTCGGGCCATCATCCTTGTTGGCGCGCGCTTCAGCAATTTTGAAGACGTTGGATTCCGCAAAATCCAGCAGCTCTTCGCTGTTTCTGCCTTGCGGATCGTAACCCGCATCCGCAATTTGATTGGCGACCGAAATCATTTCACGAACAATGGCACGTTCACGCACGATATCGGCGTAAGCACCAATGTTTGCTGCACTTGGCGTGTTTTTCGCTAATTCGGCTAAATACGCAAAGCCGCCTGCCATTTCCAGTTCGCCACGGGTTTCCAGCGATTCTGAAAGGGTGATCAGGTCAATGGGTTGGCTCTCTTCCAGCAAACGCTGCATTTCTGAAAAAATCAGACGATGCGAACGGTTGAAGAAATCGTTGGCGACGACACGCTCTGAAACGTTATCCCAGCGTTCGTTGTCCAGCATTAACCCACCGAGCACCGATTGCTCCGCTTCCAGCGAATGCGGGGGCATTTTCACGCCAGCCAGCTGACGATCATGCGTTTCGTTCGATTTGTTGGTGGGTTTATTTCCTGCCATAGTGAATGCAATACCGATCTTCTGTGGGGACGCGCCAGTATACCTTGTTGTCGCGCGCGCCTCACCCTCATGATGAAACAATCACAGGAGTAAGAATGGCAAAGCGTATTCAATTCAATGCACACGGCGGCCCTGACGTTCTGCAGTGGATCGACTTTGAACCTGCCGATCCCGCTGAGAATGAAATACAGGTTGAGAACAAAGCCATCGGCATTAACTACATTGATACCTACGTGCGCAGTGGACTCTATCCAGTAGGCAATTTCCCGTCAGGTTTAGGTACCGAAGCGGCCGGCGTAGTAAAGCGCATCGGTAAAAATGTGACTCGCTTTACGCCTGGCGATCGCGTGGTTTATTGTCAGGCGGCATTAGGCGCATACAGCGAACTGCATAACGTTGCGGAAGATCGATTGATGTTGCTTCCCGATGCAATCAGCTTTGAGCAAGGCGCAGCCAGCTTTTTAAAGGGCTTAACCGTGCAATATCTCCTTCGTCAAACCTACAAAGTTAAACCTGACGAAATTTTCCTGTTTCACGCCGCCGCAGGCGGTGTTGGCCTGATTGCCTGCCAGTGGGCAAAAGCGTTAGGTGCCCATTTGATTGGCACTGTGGGTTCAGCAGATAAAGCGCAGTTGGCTAAAAATTCCGGTGCATGGGCCACAATTAATTATCGCGAAGAAAATATTGCACAACGCGTAAGTGAGTTAACCGAGGGTAAAAAAGTTGCCGTGGCTTATGACTCGGTAGGTAAAGATACCTGGGAAGCCTCTTTAGATTCACTGCGTCGACAGGGTTTATTAGTGAGTTTTGGTAATTCTTCTGGTCCAGTGACCGGAATCGACTTGGGTATTTTGAACAAGAAAGGGTCGCTGTTTGTTACCCGACCTTCGCTGTTTGGCTACATCACTAATCGTGAAGAGCTGGAAATTGCCAGTGCTGAGCTGTTCTCGCTCTTAGCCAGCGGGGCCATAAAAGTTGATGTGCCGGAGCAGCAAAAATTTGCGCTTAAAGATGCCAGCCAGGCACATAAAACCCTGGAAAGTCGAGCGACTCACGGTTCAAGCCTTTTGATTCCTTAAATGCAAAAAGGGCTTCTCTTAGGAAGCCCTTTTTGTCTTTTTTATCGTTCGCGCTGGTGTAGGGACAGCGGCGATGAATGCGTTTTGACTCAACGAGAGTAATCCTGACAGAAAACATAAGTAAAAAATATGTTTAATTGCCGAATTGTTCTAAGCAATTTCTGAGTCTGTGATCGCACCCGCATTTAGCGCCAACTATTACGATCTAACCGATTGATTTTGCGTTTAAGCCTGGCAAGAGAATGCGACTCTTTGTTAGCAAAAAAGGTACGGTATAGCCATACCGACGCCACCGCTAACACTAGCCACGGCAACAGTTTGATAACAAGAGCAAACAACCCACCGACAAACATCACCATGGTTGCAACCACTAATGCGGCAATAACGCCAAGCAATGAAACACCGGTTACTAGCAGCATCAGGAAGAACCCTAATACAAATAAAATTTCCATGTTAGCGCCTCTTTAATAAGCTAATACTGAGCTCTTACAAGAAATGTGCCAACGTGTAATTGCCTGAATTATAAGAAAAGAGCGGCATAACTGAATTTCAGCATTAGCGAAAATCATCATTTTTTGGCGTAAAAAAAACCAGCCTTTGCAGGCTGGCTTCGTTAAGCTTCGTTAATTTAGGCTTCTTGAGGAATTTTGTCCGCCACCAACGTTAACGCTGCTTCCAGCACACGTACATCCGCGCCAGGTTTATGCGCATTTTCACTTAAATAACGACGCCACTGACGCGCGCCCGGGATCCCCTGAAACAGGCCCAGCATATGACGCGTCACATGGCCGAGGTAAGTGCCTTTGCTCAACTCCGCTTCAATATAAGGATACATCGAGCGCACAACCGCCACTGGATCGATAACAGACGTTTCACGATTAAATAATTCACGATCAACCTGCGTCAGAATACCCGGGTTTTGATAAGCCTCGCGGCCCATCATCACACCATCCAGATGTTGTAGATGCAGTTTCGCTTCTTCCAACGTTTTAACGCCACCATTAACTGCCAACGTTAGATGCGGAAAGTCACGTTTGAGCTGGTAAACACGTGGATAATCCAACGGTGGAATTTCACGGTTTTCTTTTGGGCTTAACCCGGAAAGCCAGGCTTTACGCGCATGGATAATAAAGGTATCGCATCCACCACGCTCTGCTACTGTGCCAACAAAATGGGTCAGGAATTCATAGCTATCCTGCTCATCAATCCCGATTCGGGTTTTTACCGTTACCGGTATGCTGACGACATCCCGCATGGCTTTGATAGCGTCCGCCACTAAATCGGCTTCTGCCATCAGGCATGCACCGAAGCGACCATTTTGTACGCGGTCAGATGGACAGCCTACGTTCAGGTTAATTTCATCGTAACCGCGCTCTTCTGCCAGCTTAGCGCACTGCGCCAATGCCGTGGGGTCGCTACCGCCAAGCTGTAGCGCAACCGGATGCTCCTCTTCACTATATGCAAGGTAATCACCTTTACCGTGAATGATTGCGCCCGTGGTAACCATTTCGGTATAGAGCAGCGTGTCGCCGGTGAGCTGGCGATGAAAATAGCGACAGTGACGATCGGTCCAGTCGAGCATAGGTGCAATGGAAAAACGTTGCGAAGAGAAGGTATCGGTCATGAAGCGCAGAGAATCCGGTGGTTATGAGTGATGATATTCTGTGCAAGAATACCACAAGGGTGGGCGACATTGCATCGCCCACCCTTTTCTATCCATGCAGATCGTTAGAAATTGAACCCGAGCTGCATCATTGCGCCCCAGGTATTGTTGGCACCTGCTGTGCCAGCAAGATCTACATGCACCGCGTTATTAAATGGCGATAAGCCGAAACCGGCGGTAATAACGTTTTCATCATTAGAACGCATATCTGCTCGATATCCGGCACGCAGCTGCAACCAGTCTAACACCCGATATTCACCACCGACCGCAGCATATTGATTACTGCCCTCTGATTTGAAGCGCTTGGTTTCAGTTAAATCCACATCGCCGGTTAAGGTAAATGGACCTTTATCCCAGGCAAGACCTGTGGTTACCAGCGGGCGAATTTGGTAAGTATCGCGGTAGCCGTTGACCTCTTTTGTATCAAGATCGCGTGAAATCAGGTTTTGTCCAGTCAAGCCAAAGGTCCAGTTTTCAGCAAAGGTTGTGGCTAAGCCTGCATCAACGTTGAAGCCGGTATCAGAGCTACGATAACGTGAACTGTTGATATCGCTTTTGTCGTAGTTGTAGAGACTATCGGTGTAGTTATAAAGCCAGGTTTTCTGAATCTTAGGTGTAACCCCGATTGAAACAGGTTGGCCGGCAATCGTGAACTCATGCGCCACGGAAATACCGTAATCGGTAATCAGCGCCGCCAGGCCATTGGCGCTGGAACGCAAATTGTCCTCATCGCCAGGCACTGGGATGACGGAACCATTGGCAACACCTTGTAAGTAATCAATATCACTCTGCGCTACGTTGGCCTGCACATGGACAGTTCCGTAGGCTTTGGTTATGAAAGCGAAAGGCAGGGTTTCATTAGGAATGGTCACGGCGACAGCCACACCCGCACGGCCATCCGCTTTGTTGCCCTTTAAATCGCTCAGTTGATTTGCTACATCACCCGTTGCCGCCCGTAATTCAGGGTAGCCACGTAAATAGTCGGCAAAAGTCAGATTATTAATAACGTCCTGATAGCGATCAACGGTATCGGAAATATCATCAACTTTGTCAATTAGCTTGTCGTTATCAGTGATTTGCACACCCGCTGAAGGGAAAATAATACTGACTTTATCTTCAGGTTTGGCGCGCGTCATCAACGCCGGGTTTGCCAACACGGCAGAGCCATAGGTTGATGAAGCGACGCCGGTACCACCCATGGCATCATTGCGTGCGTCATACCATGCCCCTGCCGCCATGGCGGAAGAAGAAATAAACAGTGCACTTAACATCACCGGGTAAGCCAGCGCTGAGCGCTGAACGAATTTTTTCACCATCTGCCTGTCATCACCTGTAAAAAGTGCCGTCGAATCATTCAACGACTGAATAGGTTGTTAGCGCTATTGTGAACGTCAGCTAACACGTTATTGCTGTGAATTCGAAGGAAACAGTGTCTCAATTCAACGGATTGGATGTTTTTGTATCAGATTAGCGTTGTTATTGTTCAAGTTGGTGCAAAAAGAACGGTGCAATACCAGCCATTCCTTAAAGACTTTTGAACATTAATACTTAACTCAGTGAGATGCAAAGCGAAATGGCGGAAAAATCCTCAACCTGTTGAAATAGGTTGGATCTGTTTAAGCGAGGCTTCAGCACTTAACTGAAATTTTAACGCGTAGAAAGTGACGTAAATGCCTGTTTTTCACGCCCGGTGCAACGCCTGCGTGAACAAAATTTGTGTGATAAAATAACATCACTTATTTAGCGGAGAATTTTCATGTCGACGATGACGTCAGAGCAAATTATGTCCCAGGCGGAAAAACTGTGCCTGCAGCGCGGTGTTCGTCTGACTACGCAGCGTGCAGAAGTATTACGTTTGATGGCTGAGCTGCCAGGTTCAATCAGCGCCTACGATTTACTGGATCAGTTACGCGTAAGTGAGCCGCAGGCTAAACCTCCTACCGTATATCGCGCGTTGGATTTTTTGCTTGAGCAGGGTTTTATTCATCGTGTTGAATCCAACAACAGCTACGTGATGTGCCACCATTTTGATGCACCTGCGCATACGTCTGTGATGCTGGTATGCGATCGCTGTGCGGCGGTTATTGAAAAACATGCACAGGGCGTAGAAAACATCATTGGTTCGCTGGCCACGGATGCACATTTCGCTCTACGTCATAGCGTCATTGAGGCGCACGGTTTATGTGAGAAATGCGTTGCGGTTGAAGCTTGTACACACCATGAAAGCTGTGAACACGATCATCACGTTGACGTGAAAAAGCGTGGGAAGAAGGGATAGTTGGCACATCCTTGTGCCTGTCCGGTATGAGCGTACCGGTGGGTAGGAGCATCGTCCTTAAACTGTCTTAATTACCAGCGATAATCTTTGTTATGGCCTTCCCAGTCTGTGACTTCTTTCTCCGCCTCATCCTTAGCGTAGCCATAACGTTCCTGGATTTTACCAACAAGCTGATCGCGTTTACCTTCAACGACTTGCATATCGTCGTCTGTCAGCTTGCCCCATTTTTCTTTGATTTTGCCTTTGAACTGCTTCCAGTTACCACTCGCTTCGTCGTGATTCATAGCAGACCTCCGGTCATCCTTCAGGTTTCAACTTATATCTCGCCATGCAAGATAATATCGATATAAAGCGCTACTCATTTGCGCTATTGAAAGTTAATTATAGTAGAGGATTTTAGATCTGCTGGAACATTACAGAATATTCTGTACAACGCGGTTCTGTACCACGCCCTATTTTAAGCGGTAAATCAGCTGCTGTTTTGCCAGTGACGCCGCCATATCCACCATAACGACAGGCCGCGCATGGCAAGAAACACCATGACTGCCAGCCATAAAGCGTGGTTACCCAACCACGGTAAAGTCAGTAAGGTAATGAAGTAGCCTAACGCCGCAATCGCCATACTGTTACGCATTTCACGACCACGCGTTGCACCAATGAACATTCCGTCTAGCAAATAACACCAAACGCCGACTATCGGCATAATGATTTGCCAGATTAAATAGCGATCTGCCATTTGCCGTAGCGCATCGATTGAAGTGAGCATAGAAACGATATGCGTGCCAAACAGGATGTAAATCAATGAGAAGAAAAGTGCGACCAGGAAAGCTTGCCGACAGGCGGCGCGCCAGACGCGCAGCAATTTAGCGCCATCTTTAGCACCATGCGCTTCGCCTGCAAAGGCTTCTACGGCGTAGGCGAATCCGTCAAGCGCATAAGCGGTGAATGTGATGAACATCAGCAATACCGCATTGACTGCGACTACATTGGGCCCAATACGGGCACCTAACAGGGTCAGCGAGGCAAAACAGAGTTGCAGCATGAGCGAACGCAGCATGATATCGCGGTTAAGTCGTAACAGTCGGCGCATATCCCCGCGCCAACTCTGTTTGAGCAACGCCATATTGATACCCCGCAGTTTCAACACGCGCCATACCATGGCTAATCCCACCGCCAGGGTGACATATTCTGCCAATGCGGTTGCGGTTGCCGCCCCAGCGACACCCCAATGCAAATCAAGCACCAGCCACAGGTCGAGCAAAATATTGACCAGATTACCCACTACCAGCAGGATCACCGGCGCTCGCGCATATTGCACACCCAGCAACCAGCCCAGGATCACCAGATTCGCCAGCATCGCGGGGGCGCTAAGCCAGCGAATATGGATAAACAGCGTTGCCTGCTCCAGCACTTGTGGATTACCGCCAATCATACGCGTGGCAAGCTGGCTGACAGGGTCGCGTAAGAAAATGAAAATTACGCCGGCGACAAGCGCCATCATCAATGGCTGAGTCAGGGCACGTGCCAGCGCAGCTTTATCATTCGCACCGAATGCTTGTGCCGTTAAACCGGTGGTGCTCATACGCAGGAAAAGCAGCAGCATAAACAGGAAGCTAGTGATAGTGGTGCCTACAGCGACGCCGCCGAGGTAAACAGGACTATCAAGGTGGCCAATAACAGCGGTATCGACCAATCCCAGCAGCGGGACGGTGATATTAGAAAGGATCATCGGCAGCGCAAGCCGCCAAAGATTTTTATCAGTTGCAGTCAAAAAACGCATTCGCAAATCCGTGCTCAGCGCCGCTGCATCAGCAGGTAAGACAGCAGCGGCTAAATTTGGGCAGACAGAATAGCATCAGACTGGCGAACAAAAGCGACTATAGGAAGATTACAGCCACTCGCCGTTGCGAACGACGCCAACAGCCAGACCCTCAATGGTCAGCGACTGGGCACGCGTATCGACCACAATCGGTTCAAAGTCGTTATTTTCTGGCAGAAGATGAACAATTGAACCCTGTTTTTTCCAGCGCTTAACGGTCACTTCATCATCAATACGCGCGACAACCACTTGTCCGTTACGCACATCTTGCGTTTTGTGCACCGCCAACAAATCACCGTCCATGATGCCGATATCTTTCATCGACATACCGCTTACGCGCAGCAGGAAATCAGCTGAAGGCTTAAACAGACCGGGATCAACTTTGTAATGCGTTTCAATGTGTTCTTGCGCCAGCAGCGGTTCACCTGCGGCCACGCGGCCAATCAGCGGTAAACCTTCCGAGGCTTCTTCTTCCATTAACAGACGAATACCACGAGAAGCGCCAGAAACAATCTCAATAACGCCTTTACGCGCTAATGCTTTGAGATGCTCTTCTGCCGCATTGGGTGAACGGAATCCCAGCTGTGCGGCAATTTCTGCACGCGTTGGCGGCATGCCTGTTTGATTGATGTGATCGCGAATCAGGTCATAGACCTGCTGCTGCCTGCTGGTTAACGCTTTCATCCCGCCCCCTGGTTGTTTATACAGTCGCTGTGAGTATATACAGGTATTGGTGAAATGGAAACCAAAAGTCAGGCAATAATCAGCCGTTTGACGGGTTCTGGAAAGCCTATCGCAAATGCGACCAAAGCAAAGCGATCCAGACGAAAACGGCCAGTAAGATACTCAGCAAGACGGCGGCTGAACCCATATCTTTTGCACGCCCGGCAAGGGGATGGTGCTCCTGCCCGATGCGGTCAACGACAGATTCAATCGCACTATTGAGGATTTCAACGATGACCACGAGCACGACGGCCCCAATCATCAATACGCGAGAAACGGTGTCCACATCCAGCCAACACGCTACCGCAATGGCGATTAACGCGGCGATAGCTTCCTGGCGGAACGCCGCTTCGTATTGCCATGCAGCACGAAGACCTTGCCACGAATAACCGGCAGCCTTCACAATTCTAATAAGACCGGTGGCATTATTTGCCATATTATGGGAACCCTTTCAACGGATTGACGTCAATGTCTGGGCTGCCAGCTAATGGCACCACCACAGATCTTCGCTGCGCTTTCTGGTATGCTTGCGGCGCTTTGCTAACAAGAGGCTTCATGTTGTCTATGTCAGGTTGGCGTAAACTTTATTATAAATTACTGAATTTACCACTCTCGTTTTTGGTAAAGAGTAAGGCTATTCCGGCCGATCCCGTTTCTGAACATGGTCTGGATCCTACCCGGCCCATTATGTATGTTCTGCCGTACGATTCGAAGGCCGACTTACTGACATTACGCGCGCAGTGCATTAAGCACGATCTGCCCGATCCCCTCTCTCCACTCGAGATTGATGGATCGCTGCTTCCACGCCACGTTTTTATCCACGATGGCCCGCGCGTATTTCCCTATTTTGTGCCCAGCGTTGAGTCGGTGAAAATCTTCCATGATTACCTCGACTTGCATCGCAACAACCCGGCACTCGACATTCAAATGCTGCCGGTAACGGTGATGTTTGGTCGTGCACCGGGCCGCGAAGTTCAGGGTGAAGATACGCCGCATCTGCGCGTATTAAATGGCGTACAGAAATTTTTTGCGGTGATTTGGCACGGGCGCGACAGCTTTGTGCGTTTCTCACCCACCGTTTCGCTGCGCCGCATGGCGACTGAACACGGTACAGATCAATCCATCGCTCAGAAGTTAGCGCGTGTTGCGCGTATTCACTTTGCACGTCAGCGTCTGGCCGCGATCGGCCCCCGTTTGCCGGCTCGTCAGGATCTCTTTAATCGGTTACTGCAATCGAAAGCGATTGAGAAAGCCGTTGAAGATGAGGCACGCAGCAAAAAAATCTCTCATGAAAAAGCGCAGCAAAATGCGGTTGAGATGATGGAAGAAATTGCAGCCAACTTCTCTTATGAGGCGATTCGCGTTACCGACCGCGTAATGGGCTGGTTGTGGAGCCGTCTTTATCAGGGCATTAACGTCAACGGCGGCGAGCGCGTACGTCAGTTAGCACAAGATGGTCACGAAATTGTTTATGTGCCTTGCCATCGCAGCCACATGGATTATTTGCTGCTTTCTTACGTGCTTTACCATCAAGGATTAGTACCGCCTCACATCGCAGCGGGTATTAACCTCAACTTCTGGCCTGCTGGACCGATTTTCCGTCGTTTGGGCGCCTTCTTTATTCGTCGTACTTTCAAAGGCAATAAGCTTTACTCCACCGTATTCCGCGAATATCTGGGTGAGCTGTTTACCCGCGGATATTCCGTTGAGTACTTTGTTGAAGGCGGACGCTCTCGCACCGGTCGCTTACTTGATCCTAAAACCGGTACGCTGGCAATGACGCTTCAGGCGATGCTGCGTGGGGGTAATCGTCCGATTACGTTAGTGCCCATTTACATCGGCTATGAACACGTGATGGAAGTCGGCACCTACGCTAAAGAGTTACGTGGCGCAGCCAAAGAGAAAGAAGGCTTTATGCAGATGGTGCGCGGCTTGCGTAAGCTGCGCAACCTGGGCCAGGGCTACGTCAACTTTGGCGAACCGCTGCCGCTGGTCAATTATCTCAACAAGCGAGTGCCAGAATGGCGTGATGCAATCGATCCTATTGAGCCACAACGCCCAAGCTGGCTAACGCCAACGGTGAATGACATCGCCGCGCGGTTGATGGTGAGGATTAATGAAGCAGGCGCTGCCAATGCCATGAACCTGTGCGTGACAGCCCTGCTCGCTTCGCGTCAGCGCTCACTCACGCGTGAACAGTTGATTGAGCAGCTCGAATGCTATACCCAGCTACTGCGTAACGTGCCTTACTCACCCAACTCAACCGTGCCGGATCTTACCGCCGAAGCGCTGCTTGATCATGCAATGGGCATGAACAAGTTTGAAAGTGAGAAAGACAGCATTGGCGATATCATCATTCTGCCGCGTGAGCAGGCGGTTTTGATGACGTACTATCGCAACAATATTCATCACATGCTGGTGATGCCGTCGCTGATTGCCGCTATCGTGCAGCAGCATCCGAATTTGAGCGAAGCTGAGTTATTGCGTCAGGTTAGCCTGATTTACCCCATGCTGAAGAGTGAGCTTTTCCTGCGCTGGCAAACCGATGAGTTGCCGCAGCTGCTGTCCAATTTCTGTGAAGAACTGGCGCGTCAGGGCCTGATCACTATCGAAAATGGTCAGTTACGTTTTACTGCCGCACGCTATCGCACTCTGCAACTGCTGGCGGCCGGTATTCGCGAAACGTTGCAACGGTATGCCATTACTTTCTCGATTCTAAGCGCTAAGCCTGCAATTAACCGCGGCACGCTGGAAAAAGAGAGCCGCACGTTAGCGCAGCGCCTTTCAGTTCTGCACGGCATCAATGCGCCGGAGTTCTTCGACAAAGCGGTCTTTACCTCACTGGTGCTGACGCTACGCCACGAAGGCTATATCAGCGACAGCGGTGATGCAGACGTGTTACAGACGCAGGCAACCTGGCTTATTTTGGCCGACCTGGTTACCAGCGATGTACGCCTGACGATTGAGAGCGCAGTGGCGCACGAGTAAGCGTTTGGTCATATTGATGTCAAAAAAAGGCGACCTCTTTAAACAGGTCGCCTTTTTATTGAGTGCCAAGAATGCGTTAGAAAATATGGCTGAACGGCGCCGTATTCATCAGCACACCGATAAACAGCACCAACCCAACATAGTTATTGTTGAGGAAGGCCTGAAAACAGAGCTGACGCTCGCGCTGGGCAATCAGTCGCTGCTGATGCACAAACAGCGCAGCAGCCAATAATAAAGACCAGTAAAATGCGCCATTTAACTGCAGTACTAACCCTACCCACGCCATCAGTATTAGCGTTGCCAGCTGCAGTAACCCAATGATCAGTTTGTCAAAACGACCAAACAGAATCGCTGTCGACTTCACGCCAATCTTCAGATCATCATCGCGATCAACCATGGCATATTGCGTGTCATAAGCCACCGTCCAGCAAATATTAGCGATGAATACCAGCCAGCAAACAAAAGGTAAGGACTCACTAACTGCGGCCCACGCCATTGGAATAGCCCAGCCGAATGCCGCCCCCAGTACCACTTGCGGCAAATGGGTATAACGCTTCATAAAAGGATAAACCCAAGCCAGCGCCAGCCCCACGACGGAGAGCAGAATGGTCATCAGGTTCATGGTCAGCACCAGTACGAATGCCACTAATGCCAACCCAACAAACAGATATTTTGCCTCTTTTGAACTCACCGCACCGCTGGGTAACGGGCGATTTTGCGTGCGCTGGACGTGACCATCCACCTTGCGATCGGCATAGTCGTTAATGACGCATCCCGCAGCACGCATCACGATAACGCCCAAAACAAACACCACCAGCACGGAAATGGGTGGCACCGCCATGTTAGCCAGCCACAATGCCCACAGCGTAGGCCACATCAACAACAAGGTGCCAATCGGTTTATCAATACGCATCAGGCGGCTGTATGCCTGCAACTTACTCATTGGTAATGTCTTTTGCACAATGCAATTCCTTAACCCCGATCGCGATAGAGCGGCGAAGCGGGCAAAAACAGTTCAGTCAGCAGCAGCGGTTTACCTGACAAGCGCAGGCGAGAGCGACGGCCCCATAAATCATCGACCTTTCCCGGCTCGATAAAATCACGGCTCAACGTTGAAGAGGAGAAAAGATAGCGGCCAAGCGGGCGTGTGCCTAACTGCTGCAACATTGCCTCCGGGCCATTCAAGGTACTTTCCGGCACCAGCGTTCGCCCGGCCAGCCAGGGTTCGTCGTCACCGAAAAGAATAATTTCACGCAACCAATAGCGTTCATCGTTTGGTAGCAATGTCAGTTCGTCAGTAAGCTCGCTGGCGTTAATGAAACCTTCGCGCACCGGCTGCACCGTTACTCGCTGACAATGTTGCTCAAAGCGCCGCGTCATGGAATCTTCTTCCATCAACCAATCCAATAGCACAGGCGAAAGCGCCGGTTGCGTGGGCGAAAGCCAGTTGAGCGCACGTAATAGGCTGAGCGCATCTTGCGACATAGCACCACTCCCAAAAATTTGCAGGGCGCTAGTTTAACGCAGAGCGGCCCAGTGAACACCTGTCGTCGTGCAGAACCCTTAGCTGGTTTATTCGCGTTTTAGTCGCTGACTGTTTGCCAGCCATAACGTTACAACCAGCACCAAAATGGCGGCTGAATAGCACAACGTATCGAACGGATTTTTGTGGTCAACGATAATCAGACGAATAATCGCCGTAATACCGATATACACGAAATAGCGTAATGGGAAGTGATAACCCGATTGAAAATACTTAACAATCAATGCAATAAACTCAAAGTAGAGGAAATAGATCACGATTCCATCAATCAGCAAATAGGACGAAGCCTGTTCGCTGCTGTTGAGTAAAACATTGGCTAAATGGATGGTTTCTTTACCAAGGAATACCACCAATATAATGGCCAGGCTCAGCAGACCTAAATTCAGCACCCATTGCAATACGGTTGCAAAGTGCTGCGCCATAGGATTTTTTTCACTCATGTTGTGTCTCTAAAAAGTCGATTATTCGCTGGCGCTATCATGCGTTAGCGTGACGCAAATCACAATCATGCTTCCACCTCAACACAGAGCGCGTCGTAACGCCAGTATTCACAATCGCAGTCAATGACCAGCTTCTGCTGGTTGCGATTGATTCGCGTGATAAGCAAACCTGGGCTACCGGCTGCGACATTAAGCGCCGGGGCGGCAACGTCGGGTAAGGGGCCAGGGAGAATGGTGAAACGTGCACCGCCGTAGCGAATGCCGTAACGCTGATCGTAGAGATCGGTCAGAGAGCGCGTAAGATCTTCGGAAAGCAGGCCGGGAAAAAAGTGTGGATTGAGGTAATGCTCAACATACAACACGGCCCGACCATCAATGCGACGCAGACGACGAATACAGAAAACCGTTTCCCCTTCTTCCAGCATCAGCGCGGCGGCTACAGCGCCCTGCGCAGACACTTCCTGTGCGGCTATGACTTCGGTGCTGGCATGACGTCCTTGCTCGGCTGCCATGGCATGAAAATGACTGTGATACAGAGGATTATAGATAAGTCGCGGAGGTGCAATAAACCAGCCACGGCGCAGTTCACGATAAATTACGCCTTGCGCTTCCAGCTTCCCCAGTGCTTCGCGCAGCGTGATACGCGTAGTGGAAAACGCTTCACTTAACGCCCGTTCTGCAGGCAGTCGGCCACCATTGAACTCACCCGCTTTAATGCGCGCCAGCAAGGCGCTGGCAATCACATCTGCCGTTTTAGGTGCTATCGACTCCACAACAATAGCCTCATTTTGGTGCGCTTTCGCACTGCGTCAGTTCGATGACAACCTTTCCGTACTCGATCATTCCGAATGGATTTTATGGGAAATATTACGCATCCCCTCGCCCTGCACGTCTTTGTCATAAATCATTCATATACACCCGCTACATTGGCTCGGTTCTTGCTGGACTAGACCAGACAGGCCACTCAACTTACACCGGGAGCAACTGAGATGAAAGCGTTTATCGCCTCTGTAGTAGCCAGTGCTGTATTCCTTGCCTTGCCTGCTGCGCAGGCTGCCGATAATGACCTTGCCGCCTTAGAAAAAGCCGCCCGCAGTGAAGGTCAGGTCAATAGCGTCGGTATGCCGGACAGCTGGGCAAACTGGAAAGATACCTGGAATGACATCAACAGCAAATACGGTTTGAAGCACAGCGATACCGATATGTCCTCGGCGCAGGAGCTGGCTAAATTCGATGCAGAAAAAGAGAACGCCAGTGCAGATATCGGTGATGTGGGTGCGGCATTTGGTCCCATCGCTGTGGCTAAAGGGGTTGCACAACCCTACAAACCCACACATTGGGATCAGATTCCAGCCTGGGCGAAAGACAAAGAAGGCAACTGGGCGCTGGCCTACACCGGTACTATCGCGTTTCTGGTGGATAAACAGCAGGTGAAAGATGTCCCGCACAGCTGGGCCGATCTGAAGAAAGGTAAGTATGTAATCACTATCGGCGATGTCGGCGTGGCGGCTCAGGCGGCTAACGGTGTACTGGCAGCAAACTACGCGTTAGGTGGCGATGAAAAGAACCTGAAACCCGCGCTTAATTTCTTTGCTGAGTTGGCGAAGCAAGGTCGTCTCGGCGTAACCGATCCGGTGATTGCTAACATTGAGAAAGGCGAAGTTCAGATGGCGGTGTTGTGGGACTTCAATGGCCTCAACTATCGCGATCAAATCGATAAAAACCGCTATGAAATCGTGATTCCTTCCGATGGTTCAGTGACCTCCGGTTACACCACCATCATCAACAAATATGCCAAACACCCGAACGCGGCCAAACTGGCGCGTGAATATATCTTCTCTGACGCTGGCCAAATCAATCTGGCAAAAGGCTATGCACGCCCGATCCGCGCTGAACATCTGACTTTACCTGCTGATGTACAAGCCAAGCTGCTGCCGCAATCTGAGTACAAAAATGCGCGCCCTATCAAGGATCAGGCTGCGTGGGATAAATCCTCCAAAATGCTGCCGCGCCTGTGGCAAGAAAACGTCATCATCAATATGCAACAGTAGCGCGTGGCAAGGAGAACGGAATGAAAACGATCCTCGTGGTGCTGGACGGCTTAAGCAATCAGGTCGCGCAACATGCAATGGGCTACTTGTATGCCGAATGTGCGCAAGGTCATGGTCACTATTACACCCTTACCTGCGAATTGCCGTCCCTGTCGCGTCCGTTGTATGAGTGCATCCTGACCGGCATTCCGCCGGTTAAGAGCGGAATAATTCATAACGGCGTGAGTCGTTTGAGCCGTGAGCGCAGCATTTTTCACTATGCGCGTGCAGCTGGGCTGACCACGGCGGCAGCGGCCTACCATTGGGTGAGTGAGCTTTATAATCAAACACCGTTCGTTCCGGCGCGCGATCGTCATACCGACGCGCCGGACTTGCCCATTCAATATGGACATTTTTACTCTGACGACAGCTACCCCGATTCTCATCTGTTTGAAGATGCAGAAAGTTTGCGCCTGCGCCACAACCCAGACTTTATGTTCATTCATCCGATGAACATTGACGATGCAGGCCATAAACACGGGTTGTCTTCACCGCAATACCGTAATCGAGCGCGCATGGCAGATGGTTATTTGTCGCACTGGATGCCGACCTGGCTGGCAGAAGGATATCAGGTGATTGTTACCGCCGATCACGGCATGAATGACGATCGCTCGCACGGGGGTATTTTGCCGGAAGAAACTCAGGTTCCGCTGTTTGTGTTTGGCCGCGCTTTCTCACTTCAAGCCGAGATTGCGCCACAGCAAACTGAACTGTGCGGCACGGTGTGCGAACTGCTGGGTGTTGCGCATGACAAGCCCATCTGTCGTGGCTTACTGGCGGAGCCGAACGCATGAGGGGAAAGAGGTTAGCTTTGCTGCTTCTGCTCCCCTTCGCGCTGTTTTGGGTCGCTTTTCAGCTCGCCCCGTTGGTATGGATTGCTATCAACAGCTTTTGGAGCGAGATGAATGAAGCCTGGGGCTGGGATAACTATCACGACATCCTGACGTCACCCTTTTATTTACAGGCCTTCCGTTTCTCGTTAGACATCTCGTTTTGGTCGAGTGTGTATGGTCTGCTGATTTCCCTGATTGCCGGTTATTCACTGCATCAGGTCGGTAGCGGGCGTTTACAACGCTTCATGATGTCGTTCACTAACATGACCAGCAACTTTGCTGGCGTGCCGCTGGCGTTTGCTTTCGTGATTCTACTCGGCCTGAATGGCTGCCTGACGTTACTGCTGCGCCATTATGAATTGATTGAAAGCTTCAAGCTGTTCTCGCGTAACGGCATGGTGCTGGTTTACACCTGGTTCCAGATCCCCCTTGGCGTACTGCTGCTTTATCCGGCATTTGATGGATTAAAACGTGACTGGCAGGAATCTGCCGCGCTGCTGGGTGCCAGCCGCTGGCGCTACTGGTGGCATATCGGCCTGCCGATTCTGTTTCCGGCACTGCTTGGCACTTTTGTCATTTTACTGGCGAATGCGTTGGGCGCTTACGCCACCATTTATGCCCTGACCACCGGCAATTTCAACGTCGTTCCGGTACGGATTGCGGCATTGGTTTCGGGTGATATCTCGCTGGATCCCAACACTGGCAGCGCGCTGGCCATGCTGCTGGTGCTGATCATGGCGCTGATTACCGTGGTGCAGCAGTATTTGGTGCGCCGTAGCTATCTCAACGCGAAATAGGGAGCAATGATGTCGCGTGCGGAACAGATTTATCATCGTTTGATCGTGTGGTTGCTGTTTCTCATACTGGCACTGCCGCTGGTAGCGACCTTGCTCTATGCCGTCTCATCGGACTGGAGCAACACGATCCTTCCTGAAGGTTACTCGCTGAAGTGGTTTATTCAGCTGTGGAGCGATGGCCGATTTTTAACAGCACTCGGCCATTCTTTGCTGATTTGCTTTGGCGCGCTGATCTTTTCGCTGGTGCTGGTGCTGCCTGCAATGTTTGTAATCGCTTACTACTATCCACGACTCGATGCCGTAATGAATGTGCTGATTCTAATGCCGTTTGCCGTGCCGCCCGTCGTCTCTTCGGTTGGCTTATTACAACTCTATTCGTCTTCGCCGCTGATGCTGACCGGCACACCGTGGATTCTTATCGGCTGTTATTTCACTATCGCTCTGCCCTTTATTTACCGCGCTATCGCGAACAATATGCAGGCAATTAATTTGAGAGAATTGATCGACGCCGCGCATCTGTTAGGTGCCAGCACCTGGCAAGCGGCTTTGTTCGTGGTGCTGCCTAACCTGCGTAAAGGCGTATTAATTGCGGTACTGCTTTCATTCTCGTTTTTGATCGGTGAGTTTGTATTCGCTAACCTGCTGGTCGGCAACCGCTATGAAACGTTGCAGGTTTATCTCTTCAATATGCGCAACGGCAGCGGCCACTTCACCAGCGCACTGGTTATCTCCTATTTCTTCGTGGTGCTGCTGGTGACCTGGCTGGCCAACGTCCTGAATCCTGAGCGAGGCTGATCATGAGCTACCTTGAAGTCAAACAACTGAATAAAAGCTACGGCCCAACGCAGATTTTCCAGCAGATTGATTTCAGTGCCGAAGAGGGTGAGTTCGTGACGTTACTCGGCCCCAGCGGCTGCGGAAAATCTACGCTGTTGCGCTGTCTGGCAGGATTGACCTCAGTGGATAGCGGGCAGATTTTATTGCAGGGCAAAGACATCGTGCCGCTGTCGCCACAAAATCGCCACATCGGCATGGTGTTTCAGAGCTATGCGCTGTTCCCCAATATGACAGTAGAAAAAAACGTCGCCTTTGGTTTGAAAATGCAAAAGCTGCCGGGCCATGAAGTGCAGCAGCGTGTAACCGAAGTACTGGCGTTGGTAGAGTTAACCGAGTTTGCCCGCCGCTATCCACATCAGCTCTCCGGTGGGCAATGTCAGCGTGTGGCGCTGGCGCGATCGCTGGTGACGCGCCCACGTTTACTGCTGCTGGATGAGCCGCTCTCGGCGTTGGATGCGCGCATTCGTCGCCATCTACGCGATCAGATTCGCCGTATCCAGAAAGAGCTCAAACTCACCACCCTTTTCGTGACGCACGATCAGGAAGAAGCGTTAACGCTCTCTGATCGTATCGTCCTGATGAACAAAGGGAAAATTGTGCAAAACGGCGATGCTGAGTCGCTGTATACCCAGCCGGTTGATCACTTTGCCGCCGGTTTTATTGGCCACTACAACCTGTTAAGCGCAGAGCAAGCCACGCAACTCACCGGGCAAACATTCCATTCACAGGTCGCGATCCGCCCAGAGACGATACGTTTCACCCCGTTAGGTAGCGGCATCCCGGCTGAGATCATTAGTCACACTCTGCTTGGCAACGTAATCCGTTATCGTGTCAGCGCGCACGGTATAGAACTTTCCATTGACGTTTTGAACCGCACGGCGGCGGATTTACACCCTGTTGGCATGCAGATTGGTCTACAGTTAGAGATGTCGACGTTGCGCCAGGTGGCTTAAAACACAGGAAAAAATCGCGCTTCGCTCGGCAATATCCTTCACAGATTGCTCTCTCCGTCAGGCTGGCAATCTGTGCTGTTTAAAGCCTGATGGTCGAGGAGCATCTATACGTGTTAACCCTGCTTAATCTCCTTTCCGCGGTCGCACTGTTGGTATGGGGCACGCATATCGTGCGTACTGGCATTATGCGCGTTTATGGTGCTGATTTACGGCGCGTGTTAAGTCGCAGTATTGAACAAAAACCCATGGCATTCCTTGCCGGAATCGGCGTTACCACGCTGGTGCAAAGCAGTAATGCCACCACGCTTTTAGTCACTTCCTTTGTTGCGCAAAACCTGGTCAGCCTGACGCCCGCCTTAGTGGTGGTACTGGGCGCAGATGTTGGCACGGCGATCATGGCGCGTATTCTGACGTTTGATCTCTCCTGGCTTTCACCGCTGTTTATCTTTTTTGGCGTGGTGTTTTTCCTCGGGCGTAAACAGACGCGAGCCGGTCAACTCGGTCGGGCCAGCATTGGGTTGGGATTGATTCTTTTAGCGCTACAGCTGATCGTCGAGGCCGCACGACCGATTACGCAAGCTTCCGGTGTACAAGTGCTGTTTTCCAGCCTGACCGGCGACATCATGCTGGATGCGCTGATTGGCGCGGTCTTCGCCATTATTAGTTACTCAAGCCTGGCGGCGGTATTAATCACTGCAACCTTAACCGCCACCGGCGTGATCTCATTCAAAGTCGCGCTTTGCCTGGTGATTGGTGCCAATCTCGGCAGCGGATTGCTGGCAATGATCAACGCCAGCGGTTCCAACGCTGCGGGCAAACGCGTCGCATTGGGCAGCTTGTTATTCAAGTTGATTGGCTGCGTCATCATCTTGCCGTTCGTCAATCCGGTCGCGATATGGCTCGATAAACTGCCGGTCAGCGATGAAGAGTTAGTGATCTTCTTCCACGTCTTTTACAACCTGATTCGCTGTGTGGTGCTGGTGCCTTTTGCTGATCCTATGGCGCGTTTGTGCCGTCGCCTGATCAGTGATGACACCGAAAGCGCGCTTATTCTTAAACCCAAGCATCTGGATCGAAGCGCATTGGATACACCAGCGCTGGCGCTGGTCAATGCTGCTCGTGAGGCATTACGGATGGGTGACGTGCTGGAGCAGATGCTTGATGCCTTCAGCAAGGTCGTACACGGCGAACCGCGTGAAGAGCGTACGGTTCGCAGATTAGATGACGATGTGGATGTGCTTTATACCGCCATCAAACTTTACCTGGCGCGTATGCCAAAAGAGGATTTAGGCGAAGAAGATTCGCGGCGCTGGAGCGAAATTATCGAGATGTCGCTGAATCTCGAGCAGGCCGGCGACATTATTGAGCGCATGAGCAGCGATGTTGCCGACAAGTCCCTTGCCGCACGGCGTGCTTTTTCCGCTGAAGGATTAAAAGAGTTGGAAGCATTACACGAACAGTTGATAGCTAACCTACGGCTTAGCTTGTCCGTATTTCTTTCACATGATGTCACCAGCGCCAAACGACTGCGCCGCGCCAAGCATCGCTTCCGCCTGATGATTCGCCGCTATTCGCATGCGCATGTGGATCGCTTGCATCAGAAGAATGTGCAAAGTATTGAAACCAGCTCGCTACATCTGGGTTTATTAGGGGATATGAAACGTCTGAATTCTCTGTTCTGTGCCACCGCTTACACGGTGTTAGAACAGCCCGATGATGAGCGAGATTATGAATGACTTGTTTGCGTCATGTCATTGCGCATTTAAGGAGAAAGGATGTTTAACGTTTATATCATATTAGCGATCGCCATCTGCGCCGAAACCTTAGCAACGACCATGATGAAATCATCGGAGGGTTTTACTCGCCTGCTGCCCAGCGTTGTGGTGGTGGTTGGGTACGCCATCTCGTTTTATGGCCTGTCTCAGGTAGTCAAAACCATGAATATCGGCGTCGCCTATGCGATTTGGGCAGGAATGGGCATTACGCTGGTGTCCATTTTGTCGTGGGCTATTTATAAACAGAAACTGGACCTACCGGCGCTGCTGGGAATGGGATTAATTATTGCCGGCGTGGTGGTGATTCAGCTGTTTTCAAAATCGGTCACTCACGGATAACACCGCGCAGTGTAAAAACCCGCTACAGTTCCAGGAAATGTAGCGGGCAGTATCAACTTACTTCTTCTTGATCGGTTTGCCTGACCAGTAGCCTGCCAGCAGCGAACCCGAAAGATTGTGCCATACCGAGAACAGTGCGCCAGGCAACGCGGCCAGCGGTGAGAAGTAGAGCTTGCCCAGCGTCGCCGCCAGACCTGAGTTCTGCATGCCGACCTCCAGCGCCAGCGTGCGGCAGGTAGATTCGTCGAATCCAAAAAGTTTGCCACCCCAATAGCCGCCAAGCAGGCCAATGGCGTTATGCAGAATCACCGCGACGATCACCACCAAGCCCACCGAACCAATAAAGCTCTGGCTGCCCGCGACCACTGCACTGATGATTAACAGAATGCAGATCATCGAAAACGCAGGTAAATAAGGTTCTACGCGACGTACCACGCTGTTCATGCTGTGGTGAATGATCAAACCCAAACTGATTGGAATGACGACGATTTTTACAATGCTCAACAGCATGCCGACCACATCGACTTGAATATGCGTATCAACATAGAAACGTGTTAGCAGCGGCGTGGCAAACACGCCCACCAGCGCGGAAACCGATGAGATAGTGACAGACAGCGCGACATCCCCTTTCGCCAGATAGATCATCACGTTAGATGCGGTACCACTGGCAACGCTTCCCACCAGAATCATGCCCGCTGCGAGATCCGGCGGCATATGAAACAGTTTGGCCAATCCCCAGGCTGCCAATGGCATGACCAGATAATGCAAAAACGTACCGGCGATGACCGGTGCCGGGCGCACCAGCACCCGTTTGAAATCATCAATATTGAGCGTTACACCCATACCAAACATAATCAGCATCAGCAGGTAAGTAACCCAGGGACCAATACCAAGAAATGTCGTTGGGGAATAGTAAGCGGCAACAGATAACAGCACGGCCCACAGTGGGAACAGGCGGGTTAAAGTGGCGAGCATGGCCAGACTTCCTTATAAGAATGTTGTGTTTTTACGCAGGTTTGCCATAGAAATACGCGACGCAGGAACGGCTGCGAAGGCGGAAGCAGGATCATAACATTTCGTTATCACGACGTAAGGCGGAGATGAGGTCTGAAGGGAAAATGCGGATCGACTGCTGCCAATCCGCCTGAAAATGTCAAAATTACTCTGCTTTTTCCAGTATAAAGCGGTAGATCACACCACCAATTGCCGCACCAATGACGGGCATCAGCCAGAAGACCCACAGTTGTGAAATCGCCCAATCGCCCTGAAACAAGGCAACGCCGGTGCTGCGCGCTGGGTTAACGGAGGTGTTGGTGACAGGAATACTGATCAGATGAATTAAGGTTAAGGCCAGGCCAATTGCGATAGGGGCGAAGCCTGCCGGTGCACGCTTATCTGTCGCGCCCATGATGACAATCAGGAAAATGGCCGTCAGCACCACTTCAATGATCATCGCTGACATCAAGTTGTAGCCGCCCGGTGATTGTTCGCCGTAACCATTTGATGCAAAACCGCTGGCAGCAACATCGAAATCCGCTTTACCGCTGGCAATCAAATACAACACGGCACCTGCACCTACCGCACCAATAAGTTGCGCAATAATATAGGGTAAAACGTGTGATGACGGGATGCGGCCACCGACTAGCAAGCCAATAGTGACCGCTGGATTAAAGTGACCACCCGAAATATGACCCACCGCGTAGGCCATCACTAATACAGTCAAGCCAAACGCCAGCGCGACGCCAGCAAAGCCAATACCTAACTCTGGAAACGCTGCAGCCAACACTGCGCTGCCACAACCGCCTAACACCAGCACGAATGTGCCGAGGATCTCCGCCACGAACTTTTGCATAACTTTCCCTTAGAATACTGAAATAATTCAGCGGCGCTGATTATCGATTAGCACGCATTAAGCGCAACCGGAGAGAGGGATTTCAGTTCACTTATTGAGCAAAAAGAGGTGATTCAAGACGCATCTTGCTGGTGTAGCGCGCTTTGTCAGAAATAGCCGGGACGACTTTCAAGACGGGTATGTGATATTTACTTACTTAAACAAAGATAATAAATAAAAAAGCCGGACCCTGTCCGGCTTGGCTTATTAACGAAATATTTAGTCGTAAAATATCCGCGTTTATTCAAACAGGTTGTGATGCAGAGTACGTACTACGCTCTCCGCATCGGTGCCTGGCACCAGAAAACAGAGGTTATAGCTGCTGGCACCATAGCAAATCATACGCAAGTTGAAAGGTTCGAGTACCCCGAAGACCTCTTTGCCCACACCGCAAGCCTTTGACAGGTTGTTGCCGATAATGGCCACCAACGCCAGATTCTCTTCCACTTCTACCCGGCACAGCGACGAAAGTTCAGTCAGCAAAGCCTGTGTCAGCAGGCTGTCACCGGTGGAGGTTGAACCGGTGGTGTCGAGCGTCAACGCCACGCTCACTTCGGAAGTGGTAATCAAATCAACCGACATACTGTGGCGCGCCAGGATGTTAAAGACTTCGGCAAGGAAGCCACGTGCATGCAGCATGTTCAGGCTGTGTAAGGTCAGCAAGGTTTGCTTGCGACGCAGCGCCAGCGCACGGAACAGCGGTGGGTTCTGGCTTTCATTACAAACGCGTGTGCCACCCGCAGACGGGTTTTTGCTTGAACCTACAAATACCGGAATATCGCTGCGAACCGCAGGCAACAGCGTAGCGGGATGCAGCACCTTGGCACCAAAGGTTGCCATTTCGGCCGCTTCTTCGAAGGTAATTTCATCAATGCGCTTCGCTGTTGGCACGACGCGAGGATCGGTAGTGTAAATACCGGGCACATCGGTCCAGATATCAATGCGTGCAGCATGCAGCGCTTCGCCTAACAGCGCTGCGGTGTAATCACTGCCGCCACGGCCTAACGTGGTGGTGCGACCTTTGCTTTCACTGCCGATAAAGCCCTGCGTTACCACCAGCGCTTGCTCGATACGCGGCTTAAGTTGCGCGATCGTCTGTTCTGCCAACACGTTGACTTCTGGTTCAGCGCGGCCAAAACGGTCGTTGGTCCGCATCACTTTACGCACATCAAACCATTCAGCGTTTACCTGACGTTCGCGGAGAATCTCCACAAACAGCAGCGTCGACATCAACTCACCGTGGCTCACCAGTTCGTCGGTTAACGCGGTAGAGGTTGCCAGCGCGGCAGCTTCAGACAACATGGCAATGTTTTCGATCATGCGGTCGATTTCGTCACGAATGACGTCGGGACGTTGCAGATGATCAATGATGTTGTATTGAATACGGCGGATCTCTTCCAGCAGCAGGACGCGTTGCGACGGTTCCTGACCTTCAGCGAGAGAAACAAGGAGATTGGTAATGCCCGCAGAGGCGGAAAGCACCACCAGACGCGTATTGGCATTGGCCAGCACCACATCGGCGCTGCGGTTCATGGCTTCGAAATCGGCAACGCTGGTGCCACCAAATTTCGCCACAATCAGAGTTTGAGACATGTTACGACCTCGTGTCAGGTTATCTTGCTCCCGCACGTTTAACTGCGGACGAGAGACATTCTATCAGCCTTGGCACAAGGAAAGAGCAGAAATGGGCAGACCAGATCGGGTAGACGAGTCACCCAGAAGCGCCCCACCTTGCAAAACGTCCGACTGGGAACGTTTCTGGTGACAACCCAAGGGATTCAGCCCCTGTAGCCGACAATCAATCCACCGCGAATTGACCACCTCGGCGTCGCTCCCCCTGATGTGTTTTCACTGGATTACGGTTCCTCCAACACACTGCCTGGGCGACGCGCCTCTTCTGGCTTGCGCTTAGTGGCGCAAGTAGGCGCATAGAAATATCGGTTTCTGGCCCCGCTGTCAACGCTGTTGCCTGAAGGATTTTTCATTTTCAGAGCACCCCGTGGCAAATTTGCCCGCGCCGCAGCAATTAGAGTGCTAAATGGGTTCAGCCAGCAGGCTATTTCCTGATGCGGCACAAGGAAGGAGAAGCAGATTTTCGCCACACTACGCCCTGTTTTTGCATCGAACTAACCCGAAAATTGAGGCCAGAAAAATCTGGCGAAACGACGCGCCAGGCCGCACTTGCCCGCGAATGGTTCGATACCAACACAATCACTGCGGTGACAAATTTTTTCCTTTCAGTTGCAACTGTGGTCATACTGAAACGCTAACCGGGTACGCTGTGACCCCGATGGAATGACGGTTCTTAATATCAACAAGAGTGTTGCCATGAAAAATATCAATCCGACACAAACCGCAGCCTGGAAAGCGCTGCAACAGCATTTTGAACAGATGAAAACGGTAGAAATCGCCGACTTGTTTGTCCAAGATGCCGATCGTTTTGCCAAATTCTCTGCCACCTTTGATGATCAGATGCTGGTGGATTTCTCGAAAAACCGCATCACTCAGGAAACCCTCGATAAATTACAGGCGCTGGCGAAAGAGACCGATCTGAGCGGTGCCATCAAATCCATGTTCTCTGGCGAGAAGATTAACCGCACCGAAGATCGCGCGGTTCTGCACGTTGCGCTGCGCAACCGCAGCAACACGCCAATCGTGGTTGATGGCAAAGATGTAATGCCGGAAGTGAACGCAGTGCTGGATAAGATGAAAGGCTTCTCTGAGCGCATCATCAGCGGCGAATGGAAAGGCTATACCGGCAAACCGATCACCGATGTCGTCAATATCGGTATTGGCGGCTCGGACCTCGGCCCTTTCATGGTGACCGAAGCGCTGCGCCCCTATAAAAATCATCTGAACATGCATTTTGTCTCCAACGTTGATGGCACCCATATCGCCGAAACGTTGAAAGATCTCAGCCCGGAAACCACGCTGTTCCTGGTGGCATCTAAAACCTTCACCACGCAAGAAACCATGACAAACGCCCACAGCGCGCGTGACTGGTTCCTGAAGACGGCGGGCGATCAGCAGCATGTGGCGAAACACTTTGCCGCGCTGTCGACCAACGCGAAAGCGGTGGGTGAGTTCGGTATCGATACCAATAACATGTTCGAATTTTGGGACTGGGTTGGCGGACGCTATTCACTCTGGTCAGCGATTGGCTTGTCGATCATTCTTTCCATCGGTTTCGATAACTTCGAGCAGCTGCTAAGCGGCGCGCATGCAATGGACAAGCATTACTCCAACACGCCGGCTGAACAAAACTTGCCGGTGCTGCTGGCGCTGATTGGTATTTGGTACAACAACTTTTTTGGTGCTGAAACCGAAGCTATTCTACCGTATGACCAATATATGCACCGTTTTGCGGCCTATTTCCAGCAAGGCAATATGGAATCCAACGGGAAATATGTCGATCGCGAAGGCAATCCGGTGGATTACCAAACCGGCCCAATCATTTGGGGCGAGCCTGGCACCAATGGTCAGCACGCGTTCTATCAGCTGATTCACCAAGGCACCAAATTGGTTCCGTGTGACTTCATCGCCCCTGCGATTACGCACAATGCCTTAACCGATCATCATCCAAAACTGCTGTCGAACTTCTTTGCTCAAACCGAAGCGCTGGCATTTGGTAAGTCGCGTGAAGTGGTTGAAAAAGAGTTTACTGACGCCGGTAAAACAGCGGAATCCGTTGCGCACATCGTGCCATTCAAAGTGTTTGAAGGTAACCGCCCAACCAACTCGATTCTGCTGCGTGAAATTACGCCGTTCAGCCTGGGCGCACTGATTGCACTGTATGAGCACAAAATTTTCACTCAGGGCGCCATTCTGAATATCTTCACTTTCGATCAGTGGGGTGTGGAATTAGGTAAGCAACTGGCAAACCGTATTCTGCCTGAACTCGAAAATGACGACAAAATTGAGAGCCATGACAGTTCCACCAATGCCTTAATTAACCGCTATAAATCCTGGCGTTAATTTATTGCTGATTTCACTGGGCGGCATTATTGCCGCCCTTTTTTTGCCATAAAAGCTGCAATTGAGCGCTAATTAACCCCTTTCCCCCTGCTCAACCGTTAGATAATTCTTAAAATAACCTCAGTAAATTCTGAACTTGCTTTTTTTTTCTTGGGTTTAACCCTATTAAAACTGGCCCTAAAACGCATCCGAAAAATAACTAACCATTGATTATTAACGTAATTATTATGTGTCTGTGATCAGGAAAATCTGATTATTCCTATTCCGTACCAATATTTAATAAAATGGCACAAAACACTTTGAAATATTCATAGCGCCAGCCAAATATCTGGCTAGATGGCGTAAACCTCCGATTTAAAAAGTGATTAACGCCAAATTGGCTTAATTATGACCGTCTTGCACCCTCTTTTTCGCTGGCTTTTACATACGCTGAACTCTGGTAATTTGTTGCCCTATACTGAACGCGCCCGCAATGGGCAACCCCGCAGTCTTTACGTTGTTGGTGCGCAAATATCGCCTGCCTGCAGCGTTAATGACGAAGGGGAAAGATCCTTCATTCACTCAATGCAGGAAATGTTGTTATGAAAAAATACATGGTTGCCGGTGCAGCCCTACTTTACGTTGCTGTCTCTTCCAGTGCTTTTGCAGCGCCAGAAGAAGCAGGTGCCGCAGCAGGCGCGCAGGCGGGAGCAATCTCTGCCGGTGCGTCTACCGCTGTCGGTATCGGCGCACTCGGCGCGTTAGTGGGACTCGGCGTTGCCGCTTCTGGCGGTGGTGACGGGGCAAATACCGGTACAACAACCACGACCACAACGAGCACCACTCGTTGATGTAGCACCTTTAAACATAACCACACTTTCGTGTGGTTATTTTTACTTTGGCATGACTTATCAGGGACACACAGTGCGCCAACTTCCTCTGCTGCTCGCTTGCCTGTTGCTGCAGGCTTGTACACAAACGCAAAAAGGGCTGGAACAAACCGTGATGCTAGCCATCAGCGGCCCCGATGATGTAACCGTTACTGACCAACAGGTAGACGCTCTGCCTTACGCCAGCATTTACGCCCGAATCAATGAAGGCCCGCGTATTTTTGTTGTGCTGGGTTACAACGAAAACAATCAACAAAAATGGGTAACGCAAGACAAAGCCATGCTGGTGACCGCAAAGGGTCGTTTGATTAAAACGCTGGGCCTGCCAGACGATTTACAGCAGGTTAGCAATCTGCAGCAGGATCCACTCGCAGACAGCCTGCACATTCAAGAGGGTGCAAGCTGGACACGCATTGTGCAGTGGACCGAACAAGGTAAAGTGCGCGCTGGCACGGTCAGTTCCACTTTCCAGCGCGGCGACGATGAAGTGATAGAGATTGCGGGTAATCGCATCGCCTGTCGGGTTTGGCATGAGCAGGCGCGTATCGACAGCTTGGGTCGCAAATGGGAAAACACGTTCTGGATCGATAACCGCAGCGGCGAAGTGGTGCAAGCCCATCAGATGCTGGCGGCGGATGCCTTCCCTGTTGAAATCACCATTCTGAAGCCGGCAAAATCATGAAAAAAATAACGCTAATGCTGACCGGTCTCAGCCTGTTCAGCGCAACAGTTTTGGCTGAAGGCCAGATAACAGTCCATGCGCCGCACAATCAGAACAGCGTGCAAATTGATGCCGTGCAAAACCTGGCACAGCTGATGACACAACCTGCACTGCTGCCCTTTAGCCAGGGCGCGGTTATCGCTGAACGCGGTGCCACCGCCGTGGCACAGCAACAATACCAACAAACCCTGGCCCAGTTGCGGGCATGGCGTGCCGACAGCAGCGGCGATCGTGCTGTTGCTATCGATGAAGTACTTCGTCAGTTAGGTGAAATCAACGTTACCGGACGCCAGTTTACCCCGCTGGATCCCGACTGGATTCGTCTGCACCCCGCTGATAATCGCCGCCTCGAAGGGCAATACGATCTTTATCTGGCTGCGCCGTCAAATACCGTACTCGTGCTGGGCGCACTCTCCGGTGCCGGGAAAGTCACCTGGCAGCCAGGCCAATCGGTCCGTCAGTATCTGGCAAATCATGAGCTTCTCTCCGGTGCTGAGCATAATTTTGCCACGGTGATCTCCCCTTCCGGTACGACCCAGCAAGTGCCTGTCGCTTACTGGAACCACCGTCATGCTGAAGTTGAACCCGGCAGCATTATTTGGCTCGGCTTCTCTTCATGGAGCCTGCCTGGCACTTATGACGACCTGAACAGTCGCATGCTTACCGTTCTGACTCACCGGATACCAGACTGATGAAAAAACGTTATCTCTTCAGCCTGTTGGCTGTTTCTGTGGCGACCGCGTGTCAGGTACAAGCTGACACCTGGCAGGAACCGGTTGGCCCTTCTCAATCGGACTTTGGTGGTGTTGGCCTGCTGCAAGTGCCTACGGCGCGCATGGCAAAAGAGGGTGAATTTAGCCTGAACTTCCGCGATAACGATCAATATCGCTATTACTCTGCGTCATTGCAGCTATTTCCCTGGCTGGAAACCACCGTGCGCTATACCGACGTGCGCACCCGTGAGTACAGCGCCGTTTCATCATTCAGCGGCAATCAAAGTTACAAAGATAAAGCGTTCGACCTGAAGTTACGCTTGTGGCAGGAAGGTTACTATTTACCGGAAGTCTCATTGGGTACACGCGATCTCGGCGGCACCGGTTTGTTCGACAGCGAGTATCTGGTCGCCAGCAAAGCCTGGGGTCCGTTTGATTTCACGCTCGGCCTTGGCTGGGGCTACCTTGGTAACAGCGGTACGGTCAAAAACCCCTTCTGCTCTTATAGCGACAGCTATTGCCAGCGCCCGGGCGTAGGCCAGGCGGGTTCGATCAACGGCTCACAAATGTTCCATGGCCCAAGCGCCCTGTTTGGCGGCGTGGAGTATCAAACGCCGTGGCAGCCGCTGCGCCTGAAGATGGAATATGAAGGCAACGATTATCAAGATGATTTTGCCGGTCGTTTAGAGCAGCGCAGCAAGCTGAACGTCGGCGCTATTTATCGTGTTACCGATTGGGCTGATATCAACGCCAGCTACGAACGCGGTAATACGTTTATGTTTGGCGTGACCATCCGCACTAACTTCAACGACCTGCGTCAGGAACATCTCGACAGCGCTAAACCTGCCTACGATCCGCATCCGCAGCCGACGCTGTTAGAACCGACAGTGGTTGCCAACCAGTTAACTGACCTGAAGTACAACGCCGGGCTGAATGGCCCGCGCATCCAGACTAAAGGCCATACGCTGTTTGTCTCTGGCGAGCAGACTAAATATCGTGATACGCGTGAAGGTGTTGATCGCGCAAACCGTATCATGATGAATAACCTGCCGGCTGGCATCGACACCATTAACGTCACAGAATCGCGCTTTAACATGCCGCAGGTCACCACTGAAACCAAGGTTGCCAGCCTGCACAATGAACTGGCCGGTTATCCGTTGGGCCATGAACAAACTTTGCAGCAAACGCGTAAAAATCCGGTTGATGCCGGACAAACTGAACAAGGGATGTTTATTCGTAAGGATCGCCTGAATTACAGTTTGTCGCCGGTGCTAAACCAATCGGTGGGCGGCCCAGAAAGTTTTTATATGTATCAGGTTGGCGTAATGGGTAACGTTGATTTCTGGCTTACCGATCACCTGTTGGTTGGCGGCAGCCTGTTTGGCAACCTTGCTAATAACTACGACAAGTTTAACTACAACGGCGCGCCTGCCGATTCAACCTTGCCCCGCGTACGTACTCACATTCGTGATTACGTCGAGAACAATGTGTACGTCAATGACCTGCAAGCCAATTACATGGGACATCTCGGTAATGGCTTCTACGGTCAGATATACGGTGGCTACCTTGAAACGATGTACGGTGGCGTCGGTGGCGAACTGCTTTATCGCCCGGTCGACAGCAACTGGGCAGTGGGCGTGGATGCAAACTATGTCCGCCAGCGTGACTGGGACAACATGATGCAGTTCACCAACTACAAGGCGCCAACGGGTAATGTCACCGCTTACTGGCGTCCGTGGTTTATGCAGGATGTGTTGGTGAAAGCCAGCGTCGGGCAGTATCTGGCGAAAGACAAAGGCGTCACGGTAGATCTCTCCAAACGCTTCGACAGCGGCGTGATGGTTGGTGTCTACGCCACCAAAACCAACGTCTCGTCAGAAGAGTATGGCGAAGGTGACTTCACCAAAGGCTTCTATATCTCTATTCCGATGGATCTCTTCACTGTGACGCCAACGCGTGGCCGTGCGCAGGTTAACTGGGTGCCGCTGACGCGTGATGGTGGTCAGATGCTGGGACGTAAATACCAGCTGTATGATTTGACCTCCGATCGTGACGCACGATTTAACTGATACCTGAGAGAATAAAACAAGGGCGACCACCGGGTCGCCCTTATTGTTTACGCTGTTCTGCTGCTAATCCGCATCGTAACCCAGGTTCGGTGCCAGCCAGCGTTCGACTTCCGTTACCGACATCCCTTTACGTGCCGCATAATCCTCAACCTGATCGCGCTGAATCTGCGCCACTGCAAAGTAGCGGCTGTCAGGATGGCTGAAGTACCAACCTGAAACTGACGCGCCAGGCCACATGGCAAAAGATTCCGTCAGCTTCATACCGGTCATGGTTTCAACGTCCAGCAGTTGCCAGATCGCGGCTTTCTCGGTGTGCTCCGGACAGGCCGGATAACCTGGCGCAGGGCGAATTCCCTGATAATTTTCGCGAATCAACTCTTCATTGCTGAGGTTTTCATTCGGCGAAAAGCCCCAAATCACTTTACGCACCCGCTCATGCAGATACTCGGCAAATGCTTCTGCCAGACGATCGGCGAGCGCCTTAACCATGATTTTGTTGTAGTCGTCATGCTGACGATCGTAAGCCTCTGCCAGCTCATCTTCTTCGAGTCCGCCTGTAACGGCAAACGCACCAAAGTAGTCCGCTTTTCCGCTGCTTTTAGGGGCGACGAAATCGGCCAGGCAGTAGTTGGCGAAGTCGGTTTTCTCTGTCTGCTGACGTAAGTGATGACTCACACTTATTACGTCGTCACGCTGCTCATCTTTGTAGATATGAATGTCATCACCAACGCTATTGGCCGGGAAAATACCGACGACACCGCGTGGCGTCAGTGCGCCTTTTTCACTCAGCTTATCCAGCATATCGTTGGCGTCGGCAAACAGGCGTTTCGCCTCTTCACCTACCACCTCATCTTCAAGGATGCGCGGATATTTGCCCGCCAGCGACCAGGTCATAAAAAACGGCGTCCAGTCGATGTAGTTACGCAACGTATCAATGCTCGCCTCTACCGCGCTAACACCAAGACGATGCGCCACCGGCGGCGTGTAACTTTCCCAGTCAAGGCTGGTGGCGTTATCACGCGCAACCTGCAATGAAACCGGCGGCGTACGCGGTTTCTTGCGGGCGTGCTGAATACGCACAGTTTCGTACTCTTTGCGGGTGCGTGCCACGAACTCATCTTTCAGCGTAGCGGATAACAGTGAGGAAACCACGCCAACCGTGCGCGAGGCATTTTGCACATACACCGTCGGGCCGCTGTAGTTCTGCTCAATTTTCACCGCGGTATGCGCTTTTGATGTGGTCGCGCCGCCAATCAGCAGCGGCAGCGTGAAGCCTTGACGCTCCATCTCTTTGGCCATATTGACCATTTCATCCAGCGACGGCGTGATCAAGCCCGATAAGCCAATGATGTCAGCGTTTACTTCGCGGGCGGTTTTCAGGATTTTTTCGCCCGGTACCATCACGCCAAGATCGATGATTTCGTAGTTATTACACTGCAACACCACGCCAACGATATTTTTACCGATGTCGTGCACATCGCCTTTTACCGTCGCCAGCACGATTTTGCCGTTGCTGCGCCCCGCTTCTTTGCTCGCCTCAATAAAGGGTTGCAGGTAAGCCACCGCTTGCTTCATCACCCGCGCTGATTTTACTACCTGCGGCAGGAACATTTTGCCCTCGCCAAACAGATCGCCCACCACGTTCATACCTGACATCAGCGGACCTTCGATCACTTCAATTGGACGCGGAGCCTGCTGACGCGCCTCTTCAGTATCCTGTTCAATAAATTCGGTAATGCCTTTAACCAGCGAATATTCCAGGCGCTTTACCACGTCCCAACTGCGCCATTCAGCCAGCTGTTTTTCTTGTGAGCCATCGCTTTTGCCGCCGCGATATTTCTCGGCTAAATCCAACAGCCGTTCGGTGCCATCATCGCGGCGGTTGAGAATAACGTCTTCGACCGCGTTTCGCAGTTCGTCAGCCAAATCGTCATAAATTGCCAGCTGACCGGCGTTGACGATCCCCATATCCATGCCTTTTTGGATGGCGTAATAGAGGAACACGGCGTGAATCGCCTCACGCACCGGGTCGTTGCCGCGGAATGAGAACGAGACGTTGGACACGCCGCCAGAAATCATCGCATGTGGTAATTCGCGTTTGATGTCTTCACAGGCGCCGATGAAATCCATTGCGTAGTTGTTGTGTTCTTCAATGCCGGTCGCCACCGCAAAGATATTGGGGTCAAAAATGATGTCTTCCGGCGGGAAGCCCACTTGCTCAGTCAGGATTTTGTAGGCGCGGCGACAGATTTCAATTTTTCGCGCGCGCGTATCTGCCTGACCGACTTCGTCAAACGCCATTACTACCATCGCGGCGCCGTAACGACGTACCTGACGCGCATGATGAATAAAGGCCTCTTCGCCCTCTTTCATTGAGATGGAGTTCACGATGCCTTTGCCCTGAATACATTGCAGGCCTTTTTCGATCACTTCCCATTTCGAAGAGTCGATCATGATCGGCACGCGTGAAATGTCAGGTTCACCGGCGATCAGATTCAGGAAACGCACCATCGCCGCTTCGGCGTCAAGCATGCCTTCATCCATGTTGATGTCGATGATCTGCGCGCCGCTTTCAACCTGCTGCAACGCCACTTCCAGCGCTTCGTTGTACTTATCTTCTTTAATCAGGCGTTTGAACTTGGCTGAACCGGTGACGTTGGTACGTTCACCCACGTTCACGAACAGCGACTCAGCGGTGATATTCAGCGGTTCAAGACCGGAAAGCCGGCAAGCGACGGGAATTTCTGGCAGCTTACGTGGCGCAACGCCTTCAACCGCACGCACCATTGCGGCAATGTGCTCCGGCGTAGTCCCACAGCAGCCGCCGATAATATTGAGAAAGCCTGACGTCGCCCATTCACCAATCTGCTGCGCCATAATGTCGGCGTCGAGGTCATATTCACCAAAGGCGTTGGGTAAACCCGCGTTTGGATGGGCGGTAACGTAACCTTCCGCAATGCGCGACAGCTCCGCCACATACTGACGCAGCTCATCGGGACCCAGCGCACAGTTAAGACCAAACGACAGCGGTTCAGCGTGACGCAGCGAGTTATAAAAAGCTTCAGTGGTTTGCCCCGAAAGCGTTCGCCCAGAAGCGTCGGTGATGGTACCCGAGATCATCAGCGGCAGATCCACGCCCAGCGCTTCCATCTCAGTTTTAACCGCATAAACCGCCGCTTTGGCGTTCAGGGTATCAAACACCGTTTCGATCATGATGATGTCAGAACCGCCTTCCACCAGCGCCCGTGTGGATTCACGATAAGCGTCCACCAACTGAATGAAGGTCACGTTACGATAAGCGGGATCGTTAACATCCGGCGAGATCGAGCACGTGCGGTTAGTTGGGCCTAATACGCCCGCGACATAGCGTGGACGATCCGGCGTTTTCGCCGTCCATTCATCTGCGCTGGCGCGCGCAAGCCTGGCGGCTTCGAAGTTGATCTCTGCCGACAGCGATTCCATCTGGTAATCCGCCATCGCGATGGTGGTAGAGTTAAAGGTATTGGTTTCGAGAATATCGGCACCCGCGGCAAGGTAGGCGTTGTGGATCTCGCGGATCACCTCCGGCTTGCTCAATACCAGCAGATCGTTGTTACCTTTGAGATCGCAGGGCCAGTCAGCGAAACGGCTGCCGCGAAAATCCTGCTCATCCAGCTTGTAGCTCTGGATCATGGTGCCCATGCCGCCGTCCAACACCATAATGCGTTGCGCGAGCTGCTGATGCAGCGCTTCGATTTTGTTGCTCACTGTTGCCTCATTAACGTCAATCTGCTGGCAGAAATACCCGCCCGACATACTGTCATAACTTCGTGAAGGGTCAAAGCAACCTTGGATGAGACATTTTCAGGCAAAACGACTAACAGATCCGACCAGAAAAGCGTTGATTGCAAATCAGCCAATTAAAACGAAAATGATTTCCATATTGCAGAAGGAGAAACAGCAATGGTTACACCTGTGGCCGCCAAACGCGGTAAGAAACCTCGCGGCACGATCGCTGCTACACCTGCAGTCGGGCAGGTTCAATCCTTAACCCGTGGCCTGACATTACTGGAACTGATCGCGGATTCTCACGGCAGCGTCGCGCTCACCGAACTCGCTCAGCAAGCGGGTTTACCTAATTCCACCACGCATCGTTTACTGACTACCATGCAGCAGCAAGGCTTTGTGCGTCAGGTCGGCGATCTCGGCTTTTGGACTATTGGCGCCCATGCTTTTGTGGTCGGCAGCAGCTTTTTGCAGAGCCGCAATCTGCTGGCCTTGGTGCATCCGGTGTTGCGCTCGTTAATGGAGACGTCAGGTGAAACCGTTAATCTGGCGGTGCTGGATCTCAGCGATCATCAGGCGGTGATTATCGATCAAGTGCAGTGTACGCAGTTGATGCGCATGTCTGCGCCCATTGGGGGAAAATTACCGATGCACGCCTCTGGCGCGGGCAAAGTTTTTCTGGCGCATCTGACCGACGAACAAGTCACCGCGCTGCTGCATCAAAAGGGATTGCATCACTACACACCCAAGACGCTGATGTCGCCGCAAAGCCTCAAAGCAAACCTGGCTCAGGTGCGTAAAGCGGGATTCTCATTTGATGATGAAGAACATGCGCTGGGCCTGCGCTGTGTGGCAGCACCGATTTATGACGAACACGGTGAAGCCTTCGCCGCGATCTCTATTTCAGGGCCGATTGCACGCATGACTGACGATCGCATCACTGAGTTAGGCGCGCTGGTCATTCGTGAAGCTCGTCAGGTAACGCTGGCGTACAGCGGACGTTAGCATAACGCTCGCTGAAGCGCTGCGCCTGCTGCCAGGCGATGACCTCCTCGACGTGACCTTGCGTGATGCGCTGCTGCTGGGCACGCCACCAGCTCGCGTCGAACAGCTCAGGGTGCAGCTGCTGTAACAGCGCGCCTGTTGCCGCTTCACTGCACAATGCGTAGCGAAAGGTTTCGGGAAAAACATCATCCACTCCCACGCTGTACCAAGGCTCAGCGCTTAACTCATCCTCTTCATAACGCGCTGCCGGCACGTCACGAAAATGGAGTTCACTCATTGGGCGGATTTCATCGTAGTCATAAAACACCACGCGACCATGGCGCGTCATACCAAAATTTTTAAACAACATATCACCAGGAAAGATATTGGCCGCCGCCAACTGTTTGATGGCATTACCGTATTCCGTGATGGCATGCTTTCGCTGTGCGGCATTCGCCTGAGTAAGATAAAGATTGAGCGGCTGCATACGCCGCTCCAGCCAAAGATGGCGGATGATGAGACGATCGCCTTCAATATGCATTTTTTCAGCAATCGTCGCGTTAAGTTCCGCCATTAGCGCAGGAGAAATTTGCTTCAACGGCAGCGCGAACTGCTCAAATTCCTGAGTATCCGCCATGCGTCCTACGCGATCGTGTTCTTTGACCAACTGATAACAGGCGCGCACCTGCGTTTCTGTGACCTCTTTTTGTGGGGCAAAGCGGTCTTTGATCACTTTGAATACCCGATCAAATCCTGGCAGCGTGAACACCATCATCACCATGCCACGCACGCCAGGCGCGACTTCACAAGGTTGTTGCGTGTTAGCCAGCGCCTGGAGGTACTCGCGATAGCTTTCAGTTTTACCGTGTTTCTGGCAGCCGATTGCCATATAGCGTTCAGCGAGCGTTTTGCCCGGTAGAATCGGCTGTAGCCACGCCACCAGCGCGGCGGGGATCGGCGCATAAATCATGAAATAAGCGCGCGCGAAACCAAACACAATGCTGGCATCGTCCCTCGCCGTTAGGCAAGTATCGATCCACAATTCGCCCTTTTCGCTGCGCTGAATCGGGAGCAGAAAAGGATAAATTCCCTGCGGCAAATGCAACCGCGCCACAATCCAGGCGGTTTTATTACGGAAAAAAAGCTCACAGCTTACGTCCAGCCAACCCTGTTCTAATTCCACGGCCGTAAAGTGTTCATTGAGATGCTGCACAATCCACTTTTCATCCCGCGCACTATCCTGCCACTGAAGTGTTAAAGGCAGATCGCGCAGCAGCTGATGAATCAGCGCCAGCCAGCCTTGCTGCGGTTGATAGCAGCGAGAGAGCGGACGCGAAGGCGCAATATTTGTCGCACCAGGTTGCGAGCTCACGATAAACAAACGCTGGGGTTGTAAATGTTCGTGTCCATGCAGTCGGCAATAAACCGAGTTGAAAAAGCTTTCAGCAATTTCATAGCGTGGGTAGCCCGGCAGCAAGGTTTCGTAATGACTTTTTACCCGCAACCAAAACGCATCATCCCAGCTGGCGGCGCCGTTCAGAATGCGCAGCTGATCGGCGACTAACCCAACATGATGATCATAAAGATGAATACGTGCCTTCATCGCCTGCTGCACCGCATGCCATTCGGCCTGCTCGAAGCGCTGCTGCGCGCCAGCGGTGATATCCAAAAAGCGACCATACTGGGCGTCGAAACCTTGCAGAATGGTATGGGCAATCAACGATTCGCGTGGCGGCATGGCGCGTCCCCCATAAAAAGCCCGCCTGTGAAGTGGCAGGCGGGAAACAGAGACAGAGAATTAAAACTGATGTTCTTCCGTCGAGCCGGTTAGCGCCGTCACCGACGATTTTCCGCCCTGAATAAGGGTGGTGACCTGATCGAAATAGCCGGTGCCGACTTCCTGTTGATGCGAAGCGAAGCTGTAACCGCGTTCACGGGCTGCGAATTCTGGCTGCTGCACTTTTTCCACGTAGTGTCGCATCCCTTCGCCTTGCGCATAGGCCTGGGCAAGGTCGAACATGTTGAACCACATGCTGTGAATGCCCGCCAGCGTGATGAACTGGAAGCGATACCCCATCTCGCTTAGCGCCTGCTGAAAGCTGGCGATGGTGCTGTCGTCGAGATTTTTTTTCCAGTTGAATGAGGGCGAACAGTTGTAGGCCAGCAGCTTGCCAGGAAACTGAGCGTGGATTGCCTCGGCAAAACGGGCTGCCATCGCCAGATCGGGCGTGGATGTTTCACACCACAGTACGTCGGCATAGGGTGCGTAAGCCAGGCCACGACTGATCGCCTGTTCAATACCGGCGTTGGTACGAAAGAATCCTTCGGCGGTACGATCGCCACGAATAAACGGACGGTCATATTCATCGCAATCGGACGTGATCAAATCTGCAGCGTCAGCGTCAGTGCGCGCCAGCAAGATCGTTGACACGCCCATCACATCTGCAGCTAAACGCGCCGCAACCAGTTTTTGCACGGCTTCCTGCGTGGGCACCAACACCTTGCCCCCCATGTGACCACACTTTTTCACCGCAGCCAGCTGATCTTCAAAATGCACCGCCGATGCACCCGCGCTGATCATCGATTTCATTAACTCAAAGGCATTCAGCACGCCGCCAAAACCCGCTTCTGCATCAGCGACAATCGGCAAGAAATAGTCGATGTAGCGGCTGTCGCCAGGCTCAATGCCGCTGGACCATTGGATCTGATCGGCGCGCTGAAAGGTTCGGTTGATACGTTCGATCACCTCGGGTACGGAGTTCACTGGATACAACGATTGATCCGGGTACATCTGCCCAGCGACGTTGGCGTCTGCCGCGACTTGCCAACCGGAAAGGTAAATGGCTTCAATGCCAGCTTTGGCCTGCTGCAAAGCCTGGCCGCCCGTTAACGCGCCAAGACTGTTGATATAGCCTTTCTTCGCCTCGCCATTAAGCAATGACCATAATTTCTCCGCGCCACGTTCCGCCAGCGTGCAGGCTGGATTAACGGAACCGCGCAAGTTAACCACATCTGCCGCGCTGTAAGGGCGAGTGATGCCTTCCCAGCGACTATTTTGCCAACGCTGTTCGAGTTGTTGAATTTGTTGGGTACGTATCATAGCAACGGCTCCTTCATTCATGGGATCAGGCGGTAGCCCGGCAGAGTGAGAAACGAAACCAATTTATCTTCTGTGGTGATTTGCGCCATTAGCTGCGCAGCTTCACCGTAGCGACCGGCGTTAAAACGCACATCGCCCAGCGAGGTTTGTAGGTTAATGAGCTCTTCGGTAAGCCATTTCTGGAACAGCTCGGTGGTGACGCGTTGTCCATCGTTGAGCTTTTGCTGATGGCGTATCCATTGCCAGATTGAGGTACGTGAGATTTCAGCGGTGGCGGCATCTTCCATCAATCCTTCAATCGGGACGCAGCCGTTACCGCCAATCCACGCTTCGAGATAGTGCAGCGCAACGCGAATATTCGCACGCATTCCCGCTTCGGTACGCTCGCCTTCACAAGGTGCCAGTAATTGCTCGGCAACGATCGCGGCGTCATCATTTCGCATCACATCAAGCTGGTTCAGTCTGTTGCCCAACACGTCATCGAATACCGCTTTTGCCGTGTCTGCCAGTCCCGGATGCGCAATCCATGTGCCGTCATGCCCATTGTTAGCTTCGCGCTGCTTATCTTCTCTTACCCGCTGTAACACCCATTCGTTACGCACAGCATCTTTACTCGGAATCAGCGCCGACATGCCGCCCATCGCGAATGCGCCACGACGATGGCAGGTTTTGATCAGCAAGCGGGAATAACTGTCCAGAAACGGCTGCGCCATGCTAATGGATTGACGATCGGGAAGAATACGATCGGGATGCTGACGCAACGTTTTGATGTAGCTGAAGATGTAATCCCAGCGACCGCAGTTCAGTCCCACAATGTGATCGCGCAGATTCCAGAGGATCTCATCCATCTGAAACACCGCCGGTAACGTTTCGATTAAAACGGTGGCTTTAATCGTGCCACGCGGTAGATCAAAACGATCCTCGGTGAAAGTGAAGATCTCACGCCACCAGCCGATCTCTTGTCCGCTCTCAGTTTTTGGCAAATAAAAATAGGGACCGCTGCCCTTTGCCAGTAGCGCGTCAACGTTATGAAAAAAGTAGAGCGCGAAATCAAACAAGCCGCCGGATATTGGCTTTCCTTGCCACTGAACGTGCTTTTCTGACAGATGTAAGCCGCGCACCCGACACATCAACACTGCGGGATTGGCGCACAGCTGATAGATTTTGCCGTTATCGCCAGTAAAGCGCAGCGTTCCCTTTACGGCTTCACGTAGGGTTTGTTGTCCTTCGATCAGTTTCTGCCATTCGGGCGTGAGTGAATCCTCAAAATCTGCCATGAAAACATTAACGTTGGCATTCAGGGCGTTAATCACCATTTTGCGATCGGGCGGCCCGGTAATTTCCACCCGACGATCCCTCAAATCTTGTGGGATAGCTCGGATCCGCCACTCGCCTTCTCTTATGGAATCCGTTTCCATATCGAATCCTGGAAGTTCTCCCTCGTCGTAACGTTGCTGCCGCTGCTGGCGTATCGCTAATAAATCCTCACGTTGCGCAGTAAAACGTTCGACCAATGCATGCAAAAACGCAATCGCTTCTGGGGTAAGAAGCTGCTGTTCGGCATGATTAAAGGGCTGAGTGAAATCTAAAGCACTACTGATAACCGAGTCTGTCATGGTGGCTTACTCCTGTTATTAGCGAGATCGACGTGAGTGGATCCGAATGTAGGGTAATTTTTAAGCTACAGGATCAAAGCATATGCATTTTAATTTTAAAATCAAAAACTATTTCCATTTTAATCTTATTAACGCTTTATCTTATTGATAAATAATTAATTAAAACACGTTTAATAGAAGGAATTGTTTTCACTACTGAAATACAGACACAAAAAAACCGTGACAGCGAGTGGCTATCACGGTCTGATTTGATGAAGTCGGGAATTACTCTAAGGTTGGATTCATATGGCGCAGATCGTATGGAGTGATCTGGTAGACGTAATAGTTAAGCCAGTTAGAAAACAACAGATTACCGTGGCTGCGCCATGTCGCACGCGGCGGCAACTCAGGATTATCCTGAGGAAAATAATTGTGCGGAATAGCAGGGTTTAAGCCAGCCTCATAATCACGATGGTATTCACCCGATAATGTCAGCGCATCATATTCCGGGTGCCCGGTGACAAACGCCAGACGTTTATCTTTACTGGCCATCAGATACGCGCCGGTTTGTTCCGATTCAGCAAACAGCTCAAGATCGGTGTAATCAGTGATGAGTTGAGTGGGAAAATCGGCATAACGTGAATGCGGAGCCAGGAAATTATCGTCAAATCCTCGGGTCAGCAAGGCGTGTGGATGTAGGGTTTGATGCTCAAAGACGCCAGATAATTTGTGCTGACGCGTTTGCTTGGGAATACCGTACAGGATATTTAGCGCGGCCTGAACCGCCCAACAGACAAACAGCGTTGAGGTGACGTGTTCCTTAGCCCAATGCAATATGCGCTGAATCTGCGGCCAGTAAGCAACATCATTGAAATCAACCAGCCCCAGCGGTGCACCTGTAACGATTAAGCCATCATAGTTGTCATGCTTAATATCTTCGAAATTACAGTAGAAGTTATTGAGGTGCTCTGTTGGCGTATTGCGAGATTCGCGGCTATCGATGCGTAACAGCTGAATATCGATCTGCAAGGGCGAGTAAGAAAGCAGGCGCAGAAACTGGTTTTCAGTCTCAATCTTTTTAGGCATGAGATTCAGTACCAGTACTTTAAGCGGGCGGATCTCCTGAATACTGGCGCGCGATGACGTCATCACAAAAACATTTTCATTGCGCAAAAAATTCGCAGCCGGTAATTCGTCGGGAACCCTGATTGGCATAGCCTGCTTACCTCTTATAACCGTATAAACGTTTAGACATCCAGATGCCCAACCTTAGCCTGGTGACTCTGTAATGTCGAGACTTCATGCGAATGATGAAAATGTTTCAACTTAGATCGGCGAACATCTCGACAAAGGGCAAAATCACTGACGCATCGCTGCTGGCATGACGATAGAGTAACCAGGTTCGGCTTTTAAGTGCTGTACCAGCCACTTGCAAAGGTTGGCACCAAAGCCGATCTGAAAGCGGCTGATAGCTTGAAACAATGGCATATCCTAACCCACGCTCAACCATCGCCAGGCACACTTCCAATTTATCGACTTGCATCGCTATACGCGGTGCTAGCGTGAAATTGGCATTCCACCATCGCTCAATCAGATGCGTAATGTGCCCGCCATGGTTGATACGAATTTGTGGTGACTGCGGTAACAGCTTTAAATCGAGTGGCTGCTGGCTAACCAGCCAATAATCATCAATGTCGACCAGTCGTTTGCCATCGCGCCAGTGGTAATCATCTTTAACCAGCGCAACATGGATCTCCTCACGTTGCAGCTTTTGGTACATCTCCTCACTTAATCCGCTAACCAAATTTACTCGGATGCCACTATGCTGCTGGCTAAAGCGCGCCAATATTTCTGGCAGGCAATAGGCGGCATAATTGCTGGTTACGCCAATACGTAATTCGCCCTGTCGCGGCAGATTCAAACTTTGTAGGGTTTGTCGCAATTGCTGTGACTCGTTAAGCATTTTCTCAGCATGTTGTGCCAGATAGCGCCCTTGAGCACTGAAAACTATTTGACGTCCACTCTCTTCAAATAATAAAACGCCTAGCTTGCGTTCAATCTGTTTCAGCCGATAACTCAGTGCGGGTTGCGACGTAAACAGTTGTTCTGCTGCGCGGGTAATGTTGTGGTATTGCCACACCGTATAAATAATCTGCCAATCTTTTTCGTTCACCGTCACGCTCCTGATAATGCCCCTTCCATAAAATAATTTTTGCTTTAAAGCCGCAAGCAATAAAAAAGCTCAATTGGGAATTAATGTTCAACAGGTTTATATCTGAGTAATACATTTTAATTCAATGAATTACTCGCACCTTTATGGTGAGAGAAAAGCCCTGGGTGCACCATGAAAGAGCAGAAGAATAAAATTATTTATGCTGTTGAGCAGTTACGAGACGCTATGACAGCACTGGCCCGCGATATACATAGCCATCCTGAGTTGAGCTTCAATGAGCATCGTTCCTCTGCTGCGTTGCAGCAGCCGCTTCGTGACGCCGGATTTATTCTTACCCAGCCGCTGGCAGAACTGGAAACCGCCTTTATTGCCCGCTATGACAGCGGCAAACCCGGGCCACGTATAGCGTTACTGGCAGAATATGATGCGCTGCCTGAATTAGGGCATGCCTGTGGACATAACTTGATTGGTACCGCCTCGGTAACAGCGGCTTTAGCGTTAGTGCAGAGTGGCGCGCTGAATTCAGGTTGTCTGGAAGTCATTGGCACGCCTGCAGAAGAGGAAGGCGGCGGAAAAATCATTATGGCCGAGCAAGGGATCTTTACCGATGTCGATGCTGTGATGATGTTTCATCCCAGAGAGAAAAACATGGTGACGCGCGGCGCGTTAGCTTGTGTTGATGCGGTATTCAAATTTTACGGCAAAGCAGCCCATGCTGCTTCCGCTCCCCATCTTGGTATCAGCGCGCTTGACGCCGTGATCCAGACGTTTGTGGGTATCAATGGATTACGGCAGTTTTTTACAGATGATGTGCGCGTACACGGCATTATTACGCACGGTGGTGATGCCACAAATATTGTACCGGCCTATGCGGAAGCCAAATTCCTGATGCGTGCGGCAACAGTAACTGGCTTGCAAACGGTGCGACATAAAGTGTTCGCTGCCGTTGAAGCCGCAGCCGCAATGAGTGGCGCGCGCGTTGAGATTGAAGAAGGGCTAACTTATGCAGAGCGCAATAATAATCTGGCGCTAGCCGATTTGTTCCAGCACAACCTTTTGCAACTGGGTCTAACAACAGAAGTGCCACCGGAACGCGGTGGCGTTGGCTCCTCTGATATCGGTAATGTCAGCCAACTTACCGCAGCTATTCATCCTTATTTACGTATCGGCGACGTGGTGCCACATACCCCAGAATTCGCCATAGCGGCGGCTTCTGATGCAGGTATCGACGCCATGCTTAATGCAGCAAAAGCGTTAGCAATGACTGCGTTTGATCTGCAAGACCCTGAACACTTTCAATCTGTACGTCAGGAATTTTGTGCCTGGCAAGCGGCTCATTCTCTTGGAGATTCAAAATGAAATCAGCATTAACGTTACTGGCTACATTGGCCTTGGGGATGGCAGGCACAAGTTATGCCGCCGGAGAGACATTACGTGTAGGCGCGGATTTGAGTTACCCACCTTTTCAATATCGTGATCAAAACGGTACGCCAACCGGCTTTGAAATCGATATCACTAACGCGGTTTGCAAAGCAGTACAAGTCAAATGTGATTATGTCGTCAGCAGTTTCGACGCTGAGATTCCCTCATTGATGGCCAAAAAAGTCGATTTCATCTCCCCGTTAGGCGCAACAGCAAAACGGCGTAAATCCATTGATTTCAGCGATTTTATTTACCATATCCCTACAAAGTTAGTTGCGCATAAAGGGAGCAACTTACAACCTGACGTCGCGTCTTTGCTCGGCAAACGTATTGCAGTGCAGCAGGGTTCTATACAGGAAATGTATGCCAATAAATATTGGGCTCCTAAGGGTGTTGATATCGTGATGTATCCTGACCAGGACGTTATTTATCAAGATCTGGCTTCTGGCCGATTGGATGGCGCACTGAGCCCTGGCGTAGCGGTGACTTACGGCTTCCTGAATAAACCGGAAGGAAAAGATTTTGCTTTAACCGGCCCAGAAGTACGTGACGATCTGCTGTTCAGCATTGGTTCTGCCTATGGCGTGCGTAAAGACGATACAAAAACACAGAAGTTGCTGAACGAAGGTCTGGCTAAAATCATGGCTGACGGCACTTGGGAAAAAGTGAAACAACACTATTTTGGCGATTTAGAAATGAAAGTTACTCGTGCAGAAAGTACCCATGCTGCCGAATGATTTGCAGCAGGCAATGCAAGCGCTGTTGCAATCGTTTCAGCATTTGCATCGCCTTTCGGGAAGCGCGGATGCTGAACGCAGCGTTGACTGGCTTTGCGCGCAACTGAGGACACATCAAATTCCTTTTAAGCGCGAGCGTTGTCGGCTCTGGCTTAGTGATCCTTTGGAAGGTTCGTTAATAGTGCAAGGCAGCGTGCCTTTAACAATCCCAGCAAAAACGCGCTCATTTTCAGCGCATTGCCCCGAAGGTATCGAGGCTGAGTTGTATTATGATCAACGCTCGCTGGTTTTTGTGCCTGAATCTGAATATGAAAGTTGGGCCACCGCAGTTCGCGGAAAACTCGTAGTGGCTGATCAAGGTTATGAAGATTATGTTCAGCGTCTTATGCAGGCGGGTGCGGCTGGATTAATTCATATTTGGGGTTCGGTGGAGCCAGCCTTGCATGAGGAAACGGTGGGCCCGATTTGGGGTACACCTGTACCCGATGACGTGCTGCGCTATCCAACTTTGCCCGTAATAAGTATCAATCATCAGGAGGGTAAAACCCTTTTGCAGCATATGCTGCATTCACCGTTACAAGCATGCATTTTTACCCGGTTACATGAGCATGTCGCGGAGTGTTCGTTACCGATAGTGGAATTGACGGGGGAAAGCGAAGAGTTTGTCCTGCTCTCTTCTCACTACGATTCCTGGCATGAAGGCGTGACCGATAATGCAACGGGGAATGCACTTTGTCTGGCAATGGCGCTACATTTTGCTCATAACAGCGGACCGTTAAAACGAGGATTACGCATCGCGTTTTGGCCTGGACACTCCAATGCTCGTTATGGTGGCTCAACATGGTATGCCGATAACTATCGTGCCGAACTTATGCAGCATTGCGTGGCACATATCAACGTTGACTCCCCAGGCTGCGTGGGAGGTAGTGAAGTTGTCGTCAATGCCAGCGGTGCAGAATCCACGTTCTGGTTGAATCAAGCGATAACATCGGTAACGGGAACCACTGCATCACGCATCACACCTATGGGCAAAGGCGGCGATCAGTCCTTTTGGGGATTAGGAATTCCATTGCATTTTGCATTGCGAGAAGAGCCAGCCTTACGCACTTCTCTTTCTCCGGGAAGCGGTGGCGGTTGGTGGTGGCATACTGAGGAAGATACGCTTGATAAAGTCGATGAGGCGCATTTATGGCGCGATGTACAAATTCATCAACGCTGGCTAGAGACATTACTGTTATCTGACACACTTCCTGTTGATCCAACAAGTTATGTCTGTGCATTACGCGGTGCCTTGGCTCAGCTGCAGAGCGAACTCGATCCGATGTTTTCTGTTAAGCCTATCGATCAAATGCTGCAAGCATTGGAAAAAGCATTATTACTTGAGCATCAACCTTCTGATTTAAAAACAGTAATTGGGATCTTGCATCGTGTGAGATATCGCGCGAGTGATGATTATCACCCTGATTTGAGTTATCACGGAGGTGCTTTTCCCGGCTTGCAAATACTCCGTGGCCATAGATCAGAGCAGTGTAGTGAGCGCTTCTGGCTGATGCTTGAAACTCAATTTATACGGCAGCGTGATCGTGCATGTGAGTTATTTGCAGCGAGTTTAGACATTCTAAAAAGATAATGTGGGATTACTGGCGGGCTTTATTAGCTTGGTTTTAATAAAATTTAGACGTAAAAAAGCCCTTTGCGGATGCAAAGGGCTTTTTTACTTATTTGATGCCTGGCAGTTCCCTACTCTCGCATGGGGAGACCCCACACTACCATCGGCGCTACGGCGTTTCACTTCTGAG
>Ga0160448_100033_pt1 | contig 138417 bp, 120 predicted proteins | sample HID1973M_E1MG_FD_108269 | JGI IMG/M metagenome (GOLD analysis project Ga0160448, IMG submission 108269) | Enriched mosquito-associated microbial communities from UW Madison campus, WI, USA - HID1973M_E1 MG | ecosystem: Host-associated > Arthropoda: Insects > Digestive system > Unclassified ...
GCCCCTACCGCCGCCCGAGGACGTCGTGCCCTGGGGGTCTGGCGCAAGCAGGCCAGGGATGGCCTGCGCTCGCTCGTCGGAGCCATGGACGGCGGAGCCGAGCGATGCGCCAGACCCCCAGGGTGCGGCGGCCCCCACCGAAGCCGATGCTCTTGCTTCAAGCCCGACAGGCACGGCGGCCTCCACCGAAGCCGACGCTCTTGCTTCAAGCCCGACAGGCACGGCCCCCACCGAAGCCGACGCTTTTCGCTCTTCCCCGCGCGTCGCCCTGATGGCCATCGGAGTCGGGCAAGCCCGGATCCACGCGGATAGGCCTGCGGTTCCGTAGAGGGGGCTTGCCCCGCTCCTGCCGTCCACCGGAGCGACCATCGCGAAAGGCAGCGGGGCAGGCCCCCGCTCTACGGGGCATCTCGCCGGATGCGACCGGAAGGTGTACAAATGTACACCATGGATGCCCCCGACTCCCGCCCGGTCCCCGACCTGCCGCCCCAGCGCGCCGCCGTGCTGGACTTCCTGCGCCGCGAACTGGCCGCCGGCCGCGCGCCCAGCCTGGCCGAGATCGCCCACGCCTTCGGCTTCGCCTCGCGCAACGCGGCGCAGAAGCACGTGCAGGCGCTGCTGGCGGAGGGGCTGATCGAGCAGCTGCCCGGACAGAAGCGCGGCCTGCGCCTGCCGGGCGGGCGCGCCGACCTGCTGCCGCTGCCGGTGCTGGGGCGGGTCGCGGCCGGCCTGCCGGTCAGCGTCGAAGGGGTGGCCACGCTGGGGCCGGTCGCCGAAGGCGGGGACCGGCTGTGGCTGGACCGGCGCCTGTTCTCGCCGCGGCCCGATTACCTGCTGCGGGTCCAGGGCGATTCGATGGTCGACGACGGCATCCTCGACGGCGACCTGGTCGGCGTGCACCGCACGCCCGAGGCGCGCGACGGGCAGACCGTGGTCGCGCGCGTGGATGGCGAGCTGACCATCAAGCGGCTGCAGCGGGCGCGGCGCAGGATCCGCCTGCTGCCGCGCAATCCGGCGCATGCGCCGATCGAGGTGGAGCCCGGCCAGGACTTCGCCATCGAGGGCGTGTACTGCGGACTGGTGCGGAAGGGCTGAGATGGCAGCGTCCGTGGTTGCCCTGGAATCGCTGCTGGCCGCGCGCACGCTGTGGCACGCCGGGCGCCGCGCCGCGATCGCCGCCGATGGCATGCCCACCGGCCACGCTGCGCTGGACGCGCTGCTGCCGCAGGGCGGCTGGCCGCGGCGCGCGCTGACCGAACTGCTGCTGCCGGCCGACGGCGTGGGCGAGCTGTCGCTGCTGCTGCCCACGCTCGCGCGCCTGACTGGCGAAGGCGGCACCGTGGCCCTGGTCGCGCCGCCGTACATCCCCTATGCGCCGGCCTGGCAGGCCGCGGGCGTTGACCTGGCCGGGCTGCAGGTGATCGAAGCGGCATCGCGCGATGCGCTGTGGGCGTTCGAGCAGTGCCTGCGCAGCGGCGCCTGCGCGGCGGTGCTGGGCTGGCCCGCGCAGGCCGACGCGGCGGCGCTGCGCAGGCTGCAGGTGGCGGCCGACAGCGGTGCCTGCCTGGGATTCGCCCTGCGCGACCGGAAACACGCGGTCAACGCTTCGCCGGCGGCGCTGCGGCTGGAATGCGTGCGCGGCACGCTGTCGCAGCGGCCGGTGTGGCAGGTACGCAAGTGCCGCGGCGGCCCGGCGCCGGCGCAGGCCTTCGTCCCGGGCGCGGCGTGAGGCGGCGCCATGCTCTGGGCCTGTGTACTGCTGCCGCAACTGGCGCTCGACGCCGTCCTCCGCCGCCGGCCTGATCCAGAGGCGCCGCTGGCGCTGGTCGGCGGGCCGGCGCAGTTGCGCACGCTGCATGCGGTGAACGCAGCGGCCGCCGCGGCGGGACTGGCGCCGGGCATGCGCCTGGTCGCCGCGCACGCGCTGCTGCGCGACTTCGCCATGGTCGAGCACGACGAAGCGGTCGAGGCGCGGGTGCAGCGGTTCCTGGCCGCCTGGGCCTACCGGCACAGTTCGCTGGTCAGTGCGCAGTGGCCCGGCTGCCTGCTGCTGGAGGTGCGCGGCAGCTTCAGCCTGCTCGGGCCATGGCCGCGGATCGAAGCGCGGCTGCGCGGGGAACTCGACGCGCTCGGATTCCGCCACCGCATCGCGCTGGCGCCGACGCCGCGCGCGGCGCGGGTGTTCGCCGGCCTGCGCGACGGCCTGGCGATCCCGCACGCGGCGACCATGGCCACGCAGCTGGACCAGGTGCCGGTGCGCCGGGCCTGCCTGCCGGACGGACTGGGCACGCGCCTGCAGCGGATGGGCATCGCCGACCTGCGCAGCTTGCGCGGCCTGCCGCGCGATGCGCTGCGCCGGCGCTTCGGCCTTCCGCTGCTGGAGCACCTGGACCGGCTGTACGGGCAGGCCGACGATCCGCTGGCCTACTACCAGCCGCCGGATCATTTCGATGCGCGGGTCGAGCTGGGCTACGAAGTGGAGAGCCATACCGCGCTGCTGTTCCCGCTGCGCCGGCTGATCGGCGACCTGTGCACCTTCCTGTCGATCCGCGACGGCGGCGTGCAGCGCTTCGTGCTGCGCCTGGAGCATGAACGGGTGGCGCGCCAGGGCGTGGCGGACGGCGCCGCGCACACCGACGTGGAGGTCGGCCTGCTCGCCGCCGAACGCGGGCAGGCGATGCTGTTCGAACTGGCGCGCAGCCGGCTGGAGCGGGTGGAGATTCCCGCGCCGGTGGTGGCCCTGCGCCTGCTGGCGCGGCAACTGCCGCCATTCGTGCCGGCCGCGCGCGACCTGTTCGACACCCGCAGCCAGCAGCAGCTGCCCTGGCCGCAACTGCGCGAGCGCCTGCGCGCGCGGCTGGGCGACGAAGCGGTGTACCGGGTGGCGCCGGCCGGCGATCCGCGCCCGGAGCGGGCCTGGCGCAAGGTCGAAGGCGATGCGGCGCGGATCGAAGCCGCGCCGCCGCGGCCGCCGCGCCCGCTGTGGCTGCTGCCGCGGCCTGTGCCCTTCGTGGAGCCGGGCCTGCCCGGCTGCGCGAGGCTGGCGGATCCGCCGACCGCCGACATGGGTATCGGGGCAGGATCTCCCAGGGCGCGCGCCGTTGGGCCCGGTAGTCCTGCGCGTCGTGGCGCACGCATCCTGTCTGGTCCGGAGCGGCTGGAAAGCGGCTGGTGGGACGATGCCGATACGCGCCGCGACTACTACGTGCTGGAGACGGCGCAGGGCCAGCGCGCCTGGGCATTCGCACCGCCGGGCGAACTGGGCGGCTGGATGCTGCACGGGTGGTTCGCATGAGCCGGGACGACGCCCGCGACGGCGTGGACCGCGACACGCCCGGCGGGCGTGCGCCACGGGCGTGGGAAGTGGCGCAGCGCATCGGCCTGCGCGCGGCCAACGACGACGCGATCAACGACGACGGCCTGCCGGCCTATGCCGAGCTGCACTGCCTGTCGGACTTCTCGTTCCTGCGCGGGGCCAGCGATGCGGCCACGCTGTTCGAGCGCGCCCGCGACTGCGGTTACAGCGCGCTGGCGATCACCGACGAATGCTCGCTGGCCGGCATCGTGCGCGCGCTGGAAGCCTCCGAGGCCACCGGGGTGCCGCTGGTGGTCGGCAGCGAGTTCGTGCTCGAGTGCGGTTTGAAGTGCGTGTTGCTGGTGGAGACGCACGCAGGCTACACGCGCCTGTGCGAGCTGATCACGGTCGCGCGCCGGGCCGCGGACAAGGGCAGCTATCGCCTGCTGCGCGCGGACGTGGAGCGGGTGGTGGGCGGACCCCCACCGTCCTGCGGCCTGTTCGCCCTGTGGATCCCCGGCGCCGAACCCGACCCGTCGCAAGGCCGCTGGCTGCAGTCGGTGTTCGGCGAGCGCGCGCACCTGGCGGTGGAACTGCACCGCGAGCAGGACGATGCCGCGCGCCTGCGACGGCTGCTCGGATTGGCCGCGCAACTGGACATGCCCGCCCTGGCCAGCGGCGACGTGCACATGGCCCGGCGGCGCGAGCGCGTGCTGCAGGACGCGCTGGCCGCGATCCGCCACGCCACCCCCCTGGCCGAAGCCGGTGCGCTGCTGTTCCGCAACGGCGAACGCCACCTGCGCACGCGCCGCGCGCTGGGCAACATCCATCCGCCGGCCCTGCTTGAGGCGGCTGCGGCACTGGCCCGGCGCTGCACCTTCGGCATGCGCGAGGTGAAGTACGACTATCCGAAGGAACTGGTGCCGGAAGGGCATACGCCGGCCAGCCACCTGCGCGCGCTGACCGAGGCCGGCATGCGCGGGCGCTGGCCGGAGGGCGTGCCGGAGAAGGTCCATGCGCAGATCGAGGAAGAGCTGGAACTGATCGCGGACCTGGGATACGAAGCCTTCTTCCTGACCGTGCAGGACATCGTCCGCTTCGCACGCTCGCGCAACATCCTCTGCCAGGGCCGCGGCTCCTCGGCCAATTCGGCGGTGTGCTACGCGCTTGGCATCACCGCGGTGGACCCGGCCGAGACCCGGCTGCTGATCGCCCGCTTCCTGTCGAAGGCCCGCGACGAGCCGCCCGACATCGACGTGGACTTCGAACACGAACGCCGCGAGGAGGTGATGCAGTACGTCTATGCCAAGTACGGGCGCGACCGCGCGGCGCTGGCGGCCACGGTGATCAGCTACCGCGGCAAGAGCGCGGTGCGCGACGTGGCCAGGGCGTTCGGCCTGCCGCCGGACCAGATCGGTCTGCTGGCCGAGTGCTTCGGCTGGGGCAATGGCGAGGCGCCGATGGCGCAGCGGCTGCGCGAAGCCGGGTTCGATCCGGACAATCCGCTGGTCCGCAAGGTGCTGGCGCTGGCCGGCATGCTGGAGGGCAAGCCGCGGCACCTGTCGCAGCACGTGGGCGGCTTCGTGATCTCCGACGCGCCGCTGTCGGCGCTGGTGCCGGTGGAGAACGCGGCCATGCCCGGGCGCACCATCATCCAGTGGGACAAGGACGACCTGGAGACGCTGGGCCTGCTCAAGGTCGACTGCCTGGCGCTGGGCATGCTGACCTGCATCCGCAAGGCCTTCGACCTGGTGGAGCGGCACCGTGGACCGAAGCTGGACATGGCCGCCGTTCCGGGCGGCGACGGACCCACCTACGCGCTGATGCAGATCGCCGACACCGTCGGCGTGTTCCAGATCGAATCGCGCGCGCAGATGAGCATGCTGCCGCGGCTGAAGCCGGAGAGGTTCTACGACATCGTGGTGCAGGTGGCGATCGTGCGTCCCGGCCCGATCCAGGGCGGGATGGTCCATCCGTACCTGCAGCGGAGAATGAAGAAGGAGCGGGTGGACTATCCATCCGACGGGGTGAAGGAAATCCTTGGCGGAACCCTGGGCATCCCGCTGTTCCAGGAGCAGGTGATGGAACTGGTGATCCATGCCGGCTACACGCCGGCGGAAGCCGACAAGCTGCGCCGCTCGATGGCCGCCTGGAAGCGCGGCGGCGACATGGAGCCGCACCGCGTGCGCATCCGCGAGCTGATGGAGGCCAAGGGCTACGCATCGGAATTCATCGACCAGATCTTCGAGCAGATCAAGGGCTTCGGCTCCTACGGTTTCCCGCAGAGCCACGCGGCCTCGTTCGCCAAGCTGGTCTACATCAGCTGCTGGCTGAAGCGGCACGAACCGGCGGCCTTCGCCTGCGCGCTGCTCAATTCGCAGCCGATGGGCTTCTATTCGCCCAGCCAGATCGTGCAGGACGCGCGGCGCGGCCGCGGCGACCGGCCCGGCATCGAGGTGCGGCCGGTGGACGTGGTCCACAGCGGGTGGGACAACGCGCTGGAGGACGGCCGTCCGCGCAGGGGGCAGGACGCTGGCGGCCAGCCGGCGCTGCGGCTGGGCCTGCGCCAGGTGGCGGGCCTGCCCGAAACGGTCGCGCAGGCGATCGTGGCCGCGCGCGCGCAACGGCCGTTCGCCGACGTGCGCGACCTGTGCCTGCGCGCCGGCCTGGACGCGAAGGCGCGCGAGGCACTGGCCGAGGCCGGCGCGCTGGAATCGCTGTCCGGCCACCGCAATGCCGCGCGCTGGGCCGTGGCCGGCATCGAGCAGCGCCGGCCGCTGCTCCCGGGCAGTCCGGACGAGGCGCGGATCGAACTGCCGGCACCGCGGCTGGGCGAGGAACTGGCGGCCGACTACCGCAGCACCGGCCTGAGCCTGCGCACGCATCCGATGGCGCTGCTGCGCGGACGGATGGTGCAGCGGCGCATCCTCGGCTCGCGCGAACTGCGTGGCCGCCCACACGGCAGCGGCGTGCACGTGGCCGGCCTGGTCACCCAGCGCCAGCGCCCGGCCACGGCCAAGGGCACGATCTTCGTCACCCTCGAGGACGAACACGGGATGGTCAACGTGATCGTCTGGCCCGACCTGGCGATCCGCCAGCGCAAGCCGCTGCTGCAGTCGCGGCTGCTGGCCGTGCGCGGGCGCTGGGAGCGGGTGGACGGGGTCGAGCATCTGATCGCCGGCCGGCTGGAAGACCTCAGCGACCTGCTCGGCGCGCTGCAGGTGCCATCGCGGGATTTCCATTGAAGGCCGCCGTGCAGCCATCGTCGCGCCATGCGCGTGCAGCGGAATGCCAGGCCGGCCGCGTGGCATGCGATCCGTGCTGCCACGACTGCGATGTCGTGGAGGAATGAGCCATGGACCTGTTCGCCGATCGCCCGCAGACGCTGGTCGTCGATGCCGAAGGCGGCATCCGCTACTGGCCCGCATTCGTCGGCGGCGACGAGGCCGCCGCATGGTTCGCGGCGTTGCGCGACGGCTGCGCCTGGCAGCACCAGCGGCGCCCGATGTACGACCGCGTGGTCGACGTGCCGCGGCTGCAGGCCTGGTACGCGCTCGATGCGCCGCCCGACGGGCTGCCGCTGGCAACGATGCTGGCACGCGTGCAGGCCGCCTTCCCGGCCGCCTACAACTCGGTGGGCCTGAACCTCTACCGCGACGGCCGCGACAGCGTCGCCATGCACAACGACAAGCTGCACATGCTGGTGCCGGGCCAGCCGATCGCGCTGCTCTCGCTGGGCGCGACGCGACGCATGAACATCCGCGCCAAGGCCGGCGGCCGCGCGCTGGGCATCGACCTGGAACCGGGCAGCCTGCTGGTGATGAGCCACGCCAGCCAGACCACCCACGAGCACGGCATCCCCAAGACCTCGCAGGCGATGCCGCCGCGGATGAGCGTGGTGTTCCGCGCGCGGCCGGCGATGGCCGCGCCATCGCGTCCACCTGGCCAGAAGGCGTCGGAGGCGGGGAGGAACGCGCTGCGACGCACGTTCACTCCCGCGCATACACTGAACCGTTCGGTTTTTCCCGCTGCCGGGCGGACGTCCGGCGCAGATGGCGAGACGCCACCCATGCATCATTCAGGCATGGATTCCACCAGCCCCATCACCGACCCCGCGGCCCGGCGCGCCGCGCGCCGGCCATGAGCCGCCGCACCGGCAGCGCCGACCTGCCGCTGCATGGCGGCCGCGTGCCCGCCTGGCTGGCCACGCGCATGGCGGCGCTGGGCGCGGTGCTGTGCCAGGCGATCGTGCACGAGTACGGCCGCGACGAACTGCTGCGGCGCCTAGCCCATCCGTTCTGGTTCCAGTGCTTCGGTGCGGTGATGGGCATGGACTGGCATTCCTCCGGGATCACCACCAGCGTGATCGGCGCGCTCAAGCGCGGGCTGGCGCCGCTGTCGGTCGAACTGGGCCTGCAGGTGTGCGGCGGCCGCGGCCGCCATTCGCGCGCCACGCCGGCCGAACTGCTGGCATTCGCGGAACGAACCGGGCTCGACGGCACCGCGCTGGCCCAGACGAGCCGGCTGGTGGCCAAGGTCGACAGCGCCGCGGTGCAGGACGGCTTCGACCTGTACCTGCACGGTTTCATCGTCGCCGAGGACGGTCGCTGGGTGGTGGTGCAGCAGGGCATGAACGGCGTGCGCGGGCAGGCACGCCGTTACCACTGGCTGTCAGAGGGACTGGAGAGCTTCGTCGATGCACCGCACGCGGCCATCGACGGGCCGGGGCAGGGCCGCATCGTCAACCTGGCCGATCGTCGTGCGGCGGCCTCGCGCGATGCGCAGCTGCGGCTGCTGGGCGAAATGGATCCGGCGGCCCTGGTCGGCGAGTACGCGAAGCTGGAGGCGGACCGCGCCAGGACGGTCGAAGCGGAGCATGCAATGCGTCCGCACCAGGACAACGGCGGCGACGCGGAGCGGGCCGCGGTCCATTCCACGGCTGGTGTCGCGCGCGGCATGCAGGCCGGCGATATCGGGGTGACCGGCGACCTGTTCGCTCCGCCCGCGCCGGAAGCGCCGCCGTCATGCGTGCACGGGCGGGGCGCGCAGGCAACCTGGCCGGAACCGCTGCCGCACCTGTCGCTGCCCGGCCATCACGACGTGCGCGCGGGCGACGTGGTCCTGCGCCGCCTGCATGGTGCGCTCGCCGCCGCGGCCGACCGCGGGCCGCGCGATTTCCCGGAATTGCTGCAGGTGCCCGGGGTGGGCGCGCGCACGGTGCGCGCGCTGGCGCTGGTGGCCGAGGTGCTGCACGGAACGCCCTGCCGCTTCACCGATCCGGCGCGCTTCTCGCTGGCACACGGCGGCAAGGACCGGCATCCGTTCCCGGTGCCCACGCGCGTGTTCGACCACACCCTGGGCGTGCTGAAGCATGCGGTGGCGCAGGCCAGGCTCGGCAACGGGGAGCGGCTGCAGGCGATCCGCCGGCTGGACGCACAGGCGCGGCGGCTGGAGGCGGTCGCCCGCGGGCCGTCGCTCGAGGACCATATCGCCGGCGAACGGCGCGATTCGCACCGTTACGGCGGCCGCAGCGTATTCGGCCGGGAACCGGCGCCGCGGGATGCCGCAATGGGTGCGACGCCGTCACACCGGCGCACGGCGCGATGAGCGCAGGTGCACGCGCGGCGGCGCGGCATGCGGATCCGGGCGTGCGCATCGACGGGCGCTGTTTCGCCTATGTGTTCCCGTGCCAGTGGGAGGACCACTGCAAGATCGGCTTCTCGCACGACCCGCTGGCGCGCATCGCCGCGCTGCATCCGCGCTGGTTCGACTTCTTCGACCTCGAAGCCGGGGTCCTGGTCGAAGCCGAGTCGCAGCGCGACGCGCGCGACCTGGAACTGGAGCTGCGCGCCTCGCTGGCCGGGCACAACGCGCCGGCGCCGCTGGCCGTCCGCGTGCAGGCCGGCGGGCATACCGAATGGTTCCGCGGCGTAGGCGCGGTCATGGCGGAGCGGGTGGCGGCCCTGGCGGCACGCGGCTACCGCGTGCATCCGTTGCGCGCCTGGTTGCGGGCGGCGCTGGACTCGCGCAAGGACCTGCTCCACGACTGGTTGCTGGCGCAGCTGTCACCCGACGAACTGGACGGACGCGCCGGCCCGACGCCGGCCCAGCGCCACGTCCGCGACCTGCTGGACGCGCACGTGGCGCTGGGGGTGGCGATCGACGCGCACCTGCCCGCGGACGTGCGTTGCTGGTACGGGATCGGGCGTTCGCGCCGGTCCGTGGATTGAGCGTCGGCGTCTTGCGCTTGCCGGCCGGCTGGAACGCGGACGGAATCACGCCGCGACGCGGCTGTTGCAGGGGCCGGGTCCAGTCGGCGATGCGATGCCCGGGCCGAGGCGATGCCTTTGGATTCGGACGCGCCCGCGTCGCCCGAAAGACGGGCTCCTGCAGAAAACCCCGGCGGCCGTATGCGTGGCCATCCGGCTTCGCGCCTGCCGCGTGGCGGGCGCGGAAGCCGTTCTCTTCCGGAGGTGCCCGGCCGGCCGTATCAGCCAGAAGCGCGCTTGCGCGCGCCGGACCGGCTCGCCGATTTCTTGGTGGCCTTGCGCGCCGGCGATTTGCGGGCGGTCTTCGCGGTTTTCGTGGTTGCCTTCTTCGCTGTCTTCCGCGCGGTTTTCTTCACTGCCTTGCCGGTGGACTTCGTGGCCTTCCGGGTGGTGTTCTTCCGGGCCGGCGTCTTCTTGGTCGCTTTCCTGGCCGTCTTTCTGGTCGCGGTCTTCTTTGCGGCCGCCTTCTTCGCCGCCGGTTTCCGCGCTGTCTTCTTTGCGGCTTTCTTCGCGGTCTTCTTCGCAGACTTCTTCGTGGCCTTCCTGGCCGTCTTCTTCGTCGCCTTCTTGCGACCGCCGCCGGAACGCTTGCCGCCGCCGTCCTGCTTGTTCACGGTCGCCCAGGCGATGCGCTCGGCCGCAGCGTCGCTGCGACCGCGCTCCTTTTCGCTTTCCTCGATATGCTCGGCCTGGCGCTGCTGTTTGTCGCTGTAGCTGGATTTGTCGCCGCGGGGCATGGGCGATCTCCTGTGTGCCTGCACGCCATCGTGCCCCTGCAGGAAAACGCGCGGGGGGTAACGCCTCCGTGAAGCGCAGGCGTCCGGTCGTCGCGGCGTTGCCGCGCAGTCAGGCCAGCGTGCGCACCTTCGGCTCGCGTGCCCATTGCCGGGTCTTCGCCGCCCGGATGAAGGCGGCCACGTCGCCGGCATCGACCACGCCGGCATCGCGGGCGACGCCTGCAGCCTTGAGCACCGCCCGGGCGCCGGCGTCGGCGGCGATCGCCTTGAGGTGGCCGAACGCATCGCGCACCCAGTCCACCGCCGCGGCCTCCTTCGCCAGCATCGCACCGGCGTCCTTCGCCAGCACCAGGGCCACCGCGTCGAACACCATCGACGGAGTGCCGGCCAGCTGGCCGTCCGCGGCCAGCCGGCTGCGGTCGGACAGGGTCGCGCCGCCGACCTTCGGCGCCACCACCTTGACCGTGGCCCCGGCTTTCTCCGCGGCCTTGCGCAGCGCCTTGACCGTGGCCGCATCGGAGCCGTCATGCACGAGCAGGCCGACGCAGCGGCCGTCCAGCGTGTCCTTCATGCGGTCGATGATGCGCAGCGCCGGCGACAGTGGCAGGTCCCGCGGCATCACCTTCGCCGGCGGCGCCGGCGGCAGCGCCTCCAGGCCCAGGCCGTCGGCCACGCGCTGCGCCAGCGCCGGGTCGATGTGGCGCAGGTGGCCGACGATGGCCTCGCGCACGTGCGCGGTCCCGACCTTGGACAATTCGAACACCAGCGCGCTGGCGATGTGCGCCTGTTCGGGCGCGCTCTGGCTGCGGAAGAACATCCGCGCCTGGCTGTAGTGGTCGGCGAAGCTTTCCGCGCGGATGCGGCCCCTGGTGCCGTCGTCGGCCGCGGTTGCATGGCTGCGGAAGCCGGCGGCGGTGGCGCGCGGCGAATCGGCCTGCAGCGAACTGGGCTCGTAGGCCACGCGCCCCTTCGGCACCTCCGTCTGCATGTGCCCGTCGCGCTGCTGGTGGGCGAATGGGCACTTGGGCGCGTTGACCGGCAGCTGGTGGAAGTTGGGGCCGCCCAGGCGGATCAGCTGGGTGTCCAGGTAGGAGAACAGCCGCCCCTGCAGCAGCGGGTCATCGCTGAAATCGATGCCCGGCACGATGTTGGCCGGGCAGTAGGCGACCTGTTCGGTCTCGGCGAAGAAGTTGTCCGGCCAGCGGTCCAGCACCATCCGGCCGACGATCCGCAGCGGCACCAGCTCTTCTGGAACGAGCTTGGTCGGATCGAGGTGGTCGAACGGGAACTTCGCCGCGTCCTCTTCGGTGAACAGCTGCACGCCCAGCTGCCAGGCGGGGAAGTTGCCGGCCTGGATCGCCTCGAACAGGTCGCGGCGGTGGAAGTCGTTGTCGGCGCCCTGCAGCTTGGCCGCCTCGTCCCAGACCGTGGACTGCAGGCCCAGCTCGGGACGCCAGTGGAACTTGGCGAAGGTGCTGCGGCCGCGGTCGTCGAGCAGGCGGAAGCTGTGGATGCCGAAGCCTTCGATCATCCGCAGCGAGCGCGGGATCGCCCGGTCGCTCATCGCCCACATGACCATGTGCATGGTTTCGGGCGTGAGCGAGATGAAGTCCCAGAACGTGTCGTGGGCGCTGGCCGCCTGCGGGAAGCCGCGATCCGGCTCCATCTTCACCGCGTGGATCACGTCCGGGAACTTCATCGCGTCCTGGATGAAGAACACCGGGATGTTGTTGCCGACCAGGTCCCAGTTGCCTTCACTGGTGTAGAACTTGACCGCGAAGCCGCGCACGTCGCGCGGGGTGTCGACCGAGCCGGGGCCACCGGCGACGGTGGAGAAGCGGGCGAACACCGGAGTCTTCTTCCCGACTTCGGTGAGGATCCTGGCGGTGGTGTACTTCGCCAGCGACTTCGTCAGCTCGAAATGGCCATGCGCGGCCGAACCGCGGGCATGGACGATGCGCTCGGGGATTCGCTCGTGGTCGAAGTGGGTGATCTTCTCGCGGAGGACGAAATCCTCCAGCAGGGTCGGCCCGCGCGGGGTGGCGCGCAGCGAATTCTGGTTGTCGGATACCGGGATGCCCTGCGCGGTGGTCAACGGCGGATGGCGGTCGCCGGCCTGCTGCTGCAGTTCGTCGCCGTTGCCGCGGGCGCTGTCGCCTGACCGCGCCGCGCTTCTCTTCGCGGGCGACCGGGCCGACCTGGCGGCGGAGGACGGGGAGGATTTCCTGCTGGCCATGGGGCTGGCTCCTGCGCGCGACGGGGAGCTCCATCGTCGGCAGGGTCGTGTTCAGCGCGCGCGCACGGTATGGGAAGGCGGCGTGAACAGGCTTGCCCGGAATCCGCCGCAGTACCGCTTGCGTGGAACCGGGCTTGCCTGGCTTCCCGCGCGCGGCGGAACGATACGGCGAGGCAGTGGGGCGGGCCCCGCGCTGCGCAGGCGCGGAGCCCGATGCCGGGCTCAGGCGGTCTCTTCCCTGTACGCGTCCACCGGGATGCAGGCGCAGAACACGTTCTTGTCGCCGTACACGTTGTCCACGCGCGACACCGGCGGCCAGTACTTCTGCTGCCTCAGCGACGGCAGCGGGAAGGCGGCCAGCTCGCGCGGGTAGGCGTGGGTCCATTCGCTGCCCGACACCTGCACCGCGGTGTGCGGGGCGTGCCTGAGCGGATTGTCCTCGCGGTCCAGGCGGCCGTCCTCGACCGCGCGGATCTCGTCGCGGATCTGGATCATCGCGTCGATGAAGCGGTCCAGTTCGTGCAGCGATTCGCTCTCGGTCGGCTCGACCATCAGCGTGCCGGCCACCGGGAAGCTCAGGGTCGGGGCGTGGAAGCCGAAGTCGATCAGGCGCTTGGCCACATCCTCGGCGCCGATGCCGGTGGCCTTCTCCAGCGGGCGCACGTCGAGGATGCACTCGTGCGCGACCAGGCCGTTACGGCCGGTGTAGAGCGTCCTGTAGTGCGGCGCCAGCTTCTTCGAGATGTAATTGGCGTTGAGCAGCGCGACCTGGGTCGCCTTGCGCAGGCCGCCGCGGCCCATCATCGCCACGTACATCCAGCTGATCGGCAGGATCGAGGCGCTGCCGTACGCAGCGGCCGACACCATGCCGACACCATGCTCTTCTTGAGAAGTGCGGCCATGGATGGCCGCTGTTTGATCTTCGCGATCATGGACGATCGCACCAGTACCAGGCAGGAACGGGGCCAGATGCGACTTCACCGCGCACGGGCCCACGCCGGGACCGCCGCCGCCGTGCGGGATGCAGAAGGTCTTGTGCAGGTTCAGGTGGGAGACGTCCGAGCCCCACTTGCCGGGCTTGGCCACGCCGACCAGGGCATTCATGTTGGCGCCGTCGGTGTACACCTGGCCGCCGTGCCCGTGGACGATGCGGCAGATCTCGACCACGTCCTCCTCGAACACGCCGTGGGTGGACGGGTAGGTCATCATGATCGCCGCCAGGTTCGCCGAATGCTTCCCCGCGGCGCGGCGGATGTCCTCCACGTCGACGTTGCCGTTGGCGTCGCACTTGGTGACCACGACCTTCATCCCGCACATCTGCGCCGAGGCCGGGTTGGTGCCGTGCGCCGACTCCGGGATCAGGCAGATGTCGCGGTGGCCTTCGCCGCGCGAACGGTGGTAGGCGCGGATCGCCAGCAGGCCGGCGTACTCGCCCTGCGCGCCGGAGTTGGGCTGCAGGCTCACCGCGTCGTAGCCGGTGCATTCGGCCAGCATCGCTTCCAGTTCGGCGATCAGCTGCGCGTAGCCCTGCGCCTGCCCGGCCGGCGCCAGCGGGTGGATCTGGCCGAATTCCGGCCAGGTCACCGGGATCATCTCGGCGGTGGCGTTGAGCTTCATCGTGCACGAGCCCAGCGGGATCATCGTGCGGTCCATCGCCAGGTCCTTGTCGGCCAGGGCGCGCATGTAGCGCAGCAGTTCGTGCTCGCTGTGGTGGGTGTTGAACACCGGGTGCTGCAGGAAGGCGCTGGTGCGCAGCAGACCTTCCGGCAGCGCGTCGGCGGTGGCCGCGTCCAGCGCGTCGACGTCGACCTGCGCGCCGAACAGCGCGCCCAGCGCGACGATGTCGGCGCGGGTGGTGGTTTCGTCCAGGCTGATGCCCAGCGCCTCGCTGTCGATCCCGCGCAGGTTGATGCCGGCCTGGCGCGCCCTGGCCAGGATCGCGGCGGCATCGACGTCCTTGACGTGCAGGGTGTCGAAGAAGCGCTCGCCGACGTGCACGCCGGCGCCACGCAGCGCGGCGGCCAGGATCGCGGCCAGGCGATGGGTGCGGCGGGCGATGCGGGTGAGGCCTTCGGGACCGTGGTAGACCGCGTACATCGAGGCCATCACCGCCAGCAGTACCTGCGCGGTGCAGATGTTGGAGGTGGCCTTCTCGCGGCGGATATGCTGCTCGCGGGTCTGCAGGGTCAGGCGGTAGGCGGGATTGCCGCCGGTGTCGACCGACACGCCGATCAGGCGGCCGGGCATCGAACGCTTGTACGCGTCGCGGCACGCCATGAACGCCGCGTGCGGGCCGCCGAAGCCGAACGGCACGCCGAAGCGCTGCGAATTGCCCACCACGATGTCGGCGCCCCATTCGCCGGGCGCGGCGATCAGGGTCAACGCGAGCAGGTCGGTGGCCACGGCGACCAGGCCGCCGCGCGCGTGCACGGCTTCGGCCAGCGCCTTGTGGTCGCCGATGTGCCCGAACGTGTCGGGATACTGCAGCAGCACGCCGAAGGCTTCCGCTTCCAGCGCTTCCTCCGGCGTGCCCACGCGCAGCACGATCCCCAGCGGCTCGGCGCGGGTGCGCAGCACTTCCAGGGTCTGCGGGTGCACCGCGTCGTGGACGAAGAAGGTGTCGGACTTCGACTTGGCCGAGCGCTTGGCCAGGGTCATCGCCTCGGCCGCGGCGGTGGCCTCGTCCAGCAGCGAGGCGTTGGCGATCTCCATGCCGGTCAGGTCGGCGCACATCTGCTGGAAGTTGACCAGCGCCTCCATGCGGCCCTGCGAGATCTCCGCCTGGTACGGGGTGTAGGCGGTGTACCAGGCCGGGTTCTCGAGGATGTTGCGCAGGATCACCTTGGGCGTGTGGGTGCCGTGGTAGCCCTGGCCGATGAAGCTGCGGAACACCTGGTTCTTCAGCGCGATCGCGCGGATCTTCGCCAGCGCCTCCTCCTCGGTGAGGCTGTCGGGCAGTGCCAGCGGGGCGGCGGACTTGATGCTTGCCGGCACGATCGCATCGGTCAGCGACTCGAGCGAATCGTGGCCGACGGCGGCGAGCATGGTCGCGATCTCCGCATCGTTGGGACCGATGTGGCGGCCGACGAAGGCGTCGTGCTGCTCGAGCTCGTGCAGGGAAGGAGTGTGCTGGGACATGGCGGGGCACCGGAGAGTGGGGAGGGCGCCGTCCGGTCCTTCAACCCGTCATTCCCGCGGAGGCGGGAATCCAGTGCTTTTGCCCTGCAGCCCATGGGTCCGGGAGAAGGCAGGAGCGGGAGTCGCTGGGTTCCCGCTGTGCGGGAACGACGAACGGAAGCCGGTTTCGGCAGGCGCCCCTCTGTCCTTTTGCCTGAGAGTTTGGAAGCTGCGCGGACGAGGTCGCGGCTTCGTGCCCCTTCGGCGCCGGCGCGGCCCTGGCGGGCGGCCGGTCTCTCCAGAGTGTTGTTGCGGACGGTGGTATGGGAGCCTGAGCGATTACGGGCGTTTGCGCCTTCGGCAGCGGGTCGCCCCGCTTCTCCCACCGCACGCGGTGTGGGCCGAATTATACCCGGCGCCCGGCCCGGGCGGCCGGGTGCCGATGGCTTAACATGGCGGCGTATTCAGGGCCGGGCGTACTTGGCCCGCAACGGCAAGGGACTCCCGGGACCAGCATGCAGGACAGCCTACCCCCACCTTCGCCAGCGATGGCGGATCCCGGCCTGTCGGATGCGGCCGGGACGGCCGCTGCCGGGTCTGCGCCGCGTGCGGCCGTGCCGGTGCTGAGCGCGGACATGGCGCGGCCCGGGGAGCCGGGCACGACGCCATGAACGACCGCGCGCTGCCGTCCACCCGCCGCCTGGCCCTGCTGCTGGGCGGGCTGGCGATGTTCGGCCCGTTCTCGATCGACACGATCTTCCCGGCCTTCCCGCAGATCGCCGCGCAGTTCGGCGCCGACCGGGTGGCGATGCAGCAGACGGTCAGCGTGTACCTGGCCGCCTATGCGCTGATGAGCGTGGTCCACGGGCCGCTGTCGGACGCGATCGGCCGGCGCAAGGTGATCCTGGCCGGGCTGGTGGTGTTCATCGTCGCCTCGGTCGGCTGCGCGCTGTCGCGCGACCTGCCCACGCTGCTGGCGTTCCGCGCACTGCAGGGCCTGTCGGCGGGCGTGGGCATGATCGTCGGCCGCGCGGTGATCCGCGACGTATTGCATGGCAGCGATGCGCAGCGGCTGATGAGCCACGTGTCGATGATCTTCGGCATCGCCCCGGCGATCGCGCCGGTGATCGGCGGCTGGATGCTCGGCGCCGGCCGCTGGCCGTTGATCTTCTGGTTCCTGGCCGCGTTCTCGGTGCTGCTGCTGGCCAGCACGGCGCTGTGGCTGCCGGAAACCCATCCCCCGCAGTCGCGCATGCCGCTGCGCCCCGAGCGGCTGCTGCGCGACTACGTGGCCATCGCGCTGAACCCGCGTTTCCAGCGGCTGGCCGCGGCCGGCGCGTTCGGCTTCGCCGGGCTGTTCCTGTACATCGCCTCGGCGCCTGCATTCGTGATGGACCTGCTGGGCCTGGGCGAGCGCGAGTTCGCCTGGCTGTTCTTCCCGACCATCGGCGGCATGACCCTGGGCGCGTTCGTCTCCGGGCGCGTGGCCGGGCGCTGGCAGCCGCCATACCAGGTCGGGGTCGGCTATGCCTGCATGGGCGCCGCCGCGCTGGGCAACGTGCTGTACAGCGCGTTCGCGCCGGCACTGGCGCTGCCATGGGCGGTGCTGCCGATGAGCCTGGCCGCGTTCGGCGTGGCGCTGGTGTTCCCGATCCTCACCCTGGCGATCCTGGACATGTATCCGCGCCAGCGTGGCTCGGCCTCCTCGCTGCAGGCGTTCACCCAGCTGGTGCTCAATGCGGCCGTCGCCGGCGTGCTGTCGCCGCTGCTCAGTGGCCGCGGCCTGTACCTGGCCCTGGGCATGGCCGGTTTCGTCCTGCTCGGCTGGCTGTTCTGGCGCTGGGAGGCCGGCGTGTCGCGGCGGTTCCCGCCGCCGCCGTCCTCGCCTACGCTGGAGCCGGGCGAACAGCTCTGACCCGCGTTCCCTCTATCCGGAGTCCGCCGATGTCCATCCAGTCCAAGGCCCGCCGCGACGCCCGCAGGCGCAAGGCCGAACGCGAGCGCCACCGCGCCCGCGCCGACGCCCCGGCGATCGAGCCGCATGCCGAACTGCGCGACCGCAACGGCGACCTGCTGGCCGGGGTCGTCCGCCAGTCCGGCGTGTGGGTGCTGGGCATGGACGGCCGCATCGTCGGCAGCAGCGACAGCGCCGCGCAGATGCTGATGCTGATCCGCCGCGCGCAGCGGTTGCACGATGGGCAGGGCGTGCCGGTGAAGCTGGTGTACTCCGATGCGCTGCGCGACGAGGCCGAACTGGAAGCGGCCACCCAGGGTCTGTCGCTGGAAGCCTACGAGAAGCAGCTGGAGGACGAGATGGCCGCCGCCCAGCCCGATGGCCAAGGCGATGCCGCGCCGTCGCTGCAATAGCGCATCGATCCGGTGAGCGGCAGCGGGCGTCCGCGGGGCTCCGGCATTGGACCGGCGGCGCTTTTGTAGGAGCCCGTCTTGCGGGCGACGCGAGGGCATCGGCAGTACGAAGGCGTCGCCTGTGCCGGAGGCGGGAACCACGACGGCGTCGCCCGTGCCAGCGGCGTCGCGTCGCCGGCAAGACCGGCCCTTGCAAGGATCATCTGGCGGGCGGTATACAGCCACGGCATTGAATGTCCTCAAAGAGCACGGGCGCCGTTGCGGCGCCCGTGCGGTTCCCGTCCGGCGGCCACGAGGGCCGCGGAGTTCAGCCCTGCGTGGCTGGCGCCTGCTGCGCTTCCGGCGAAGCGGCGGGCACTGCCGGGGCGGCCGGTGCCGTGGCCGACGCCTGCCAGCCGCAGTCCTTGCCCTGGTTCTGCTGCTTGAGCCACTCCTGCAGCGGGGCGAAGTATTCCAGCACCGCGCCGCCGTCGATCTGCTCGCTGCCGGTCAGCTCCTTCAGCGTGGCCTGCCAGGGCTGGCTGGAGCCGTGCTGCAGCATCGTCCAGAACTTCCTGCCCGCCTCCGGGTTGCCGTAGAAGGTGCATTCGTACAGCGGGCCGGTCTGGCCGGCGGCCTCGCACAGCGACTTGTAGAACTGGAATTGCAGGATGTGCGAGAGGAAATAGCGCGTGTACGGGGTGTTGCCCGGCACGTGGTACTTGGCGCCCGGATCGAAGAACTCCTCGCCGCGCGCGCTGGCCGGCGCCACGCCCTGGTATTTCGCCTTCAGTTCCCACCAGGCCTGGTTGTAGTGGTCCGGGGTGATCGAGCCGTCGAACACGCCCCAGCGCCAGCGGTCGATCATCAGCCCGAACGGCAGGAACGACACCTTGGCCAGGGCCATGCGCATCTGCGCGTTGATCAGCGCTTCGCGGCTCTGCTCCTGGCTCTCGACCAGGCCGATCGATTCCAGGTATTTGGGCGTCATCGCCAGCACGATGGTGTCGCCGATGGCCTCGTGGAAGCCGTCGTTGGCGCCGTTCTGGAACAGCGGCGGCTGGTGGTTGTAGGCCAGGTAGTAATAGACGTGGCCCAGCTCGTGGTAGATGGTGGTGAAGTCTTCCTCGTTGGGCTTGATGCACATCTTGGTGCGCACGTCGGGGCCGACGTCCTTGCCGTCGCCGCCCATGTTCATGTCCCAGGCGCTGGCATGGCAGACCACGTCGCGGTCGAGCGGCTTGATGAACTGGGTGCGCGCCCAGTAGCCCTCGGGCAGCCGGGGCATCTCCAGCGAGGTGTAGAAATCCTGCGCGCGTTCGGTCATCTGCCTGGCGACCTGCAGCTGCGCCTCGCGTTCGGCCTCGAAGCGCGCCTGCACGCTGGCGCCGGGCCCGCGCTTGTACAGCGCCGCGCCCAGGTCCTGCTGGTACTGCTTCTGCAGCGCGCCGGTGATGTCCAGGCTGCCGGCGTTCCTGTACGGCTCCAGGATGTCCCACAGGTTGCCCCAGTCCTGCTGCCACATGTTGCCGGTCAGGTGCGCCGGCAGCAGGCCGCCGGCGACCTGGCCGCGCTCCACGCCGTAGGTCTGCACCAGCTTGTCGCGGGTGTAGCAGTGCAGCTGCTCGTACAGCGGCTTGACCTGATCCCAAAGCCGGTCGGTCTCGGCGGCGAAGGCGTCCGGCGGCATGTCGTAGCCGCTGCGCCACATCGCGCCGGTGTCGGCGAAGCCCATCTCGCGGGCGCCCTGGTTGACCAGCTCGACGAAGCGCACGTAGTCCGGGCGCATCGGCTTGGAGATGGTGTGCCAGCCTTCCCAGGCCTGCAGCTGCTCGTCGTAGTCGCGGCTGGAACGCAGCACGTCCTCCAGTTCGCCGAGCTGGCGGCACTGCTTCGCATCGCCTTCGCCGGTGCAGTAGGTGCCGGCGCCGTACATGCCTTCCATGCGCGCGGCGATCTCGGTCAGCTCGGCCAGTTTGGCCGGGTCGCGCGGCGCGGGCATCGAGGTCATCAACTTGAGCAGGCCGAGCGAGCGCCGGCTGTCGTCGGACATCGGCGCGCCCTCGAACGCCTTGGCCTGCTCGATCCACTGGTTGAGCTGGCCCAGCGAGCGCTCGTTGGCCTTGGCCGACACGCGCTGGCTGTCGTCGTTGATGAAGGTCGAGGACAGCCATTGCGCGGAAGTCAGTTCCGGGTAGGCCGCCTTGATCTCGGTGTTGACCCGGGCCACGAACTGGTCGGCGGTCTCGCCGTCGCCGGCCGTCGCGGCGGCCGATGGCGCATCGTCCCCCGGCGAGGCTTGCTTCTTGCAGGCGGACAGCGAGAGCAGGCCCGCGGCAACGGCGAGCGGGAGCAGCAGGTGGCGTTTCTTCACGGAGGTTCCCCAGTGCGATAGCGGTGCGGGCAGGCTAGTGGCGGCGGCCCGGTGGCCGCAAGTGGCGTGGGTGCTTCCTGCACAGGGCGGGGCATGTGGACGGCCGTATCGCTGCCGGCCACGCGCCAGTCCCGACCCGTGCTTCCAGTGTAGGAGCCCGTCTTGCGGGCGACGCGACGCCCTCGGCACAGGCGACGCTTCCGTAGTTCCGGCGTCATCGCGTCGCCCGCAAGACGGGCTCCTACAACAACAGCCGGTGGACGGCGGTCAGCCGGGCAGCAGCCCGCGCTCGAGCAGCCACTGCCGCGCGTCGTCGGCGTCCTGCTCGAACCACGCCCGCGTCGACCCCAGCCGGTACGTGTAGCCCCACGCGTCCATGTCCGCCATCAGCCGCGCGCCGCCCACGCCGGGCAGCGCGTCGGCCAGCACGATCTGCAGGTAGCAGGTGGCGTCTTCTTCGGCGACCGAGTCGGTGGCATCGGTGTGCACCGCGGCACGGCGTTCGGGCGGCAGCACGATCAGGTGGCAGGCTTCGTGCAGCAACGAATGCACCGGGGTGTCGCCGCGGGCGTGCACGGTGCCACCGATGATCCCGGCCTCCGGCTCGCCCCAGTAGCTGCCGGGGATCGGCGCGCCATCGTCGACGCGCACCAGCGCCAGCCCATGGCGGGCGAGCAGGGCGGCGGCATCGTCCTGCACGATGTCGCGCAGGCACAGGACGGCGGTGGCGGTGGCGGGTTCCATCGGCGGTATGGCTATTGCGGCGGTCGCGACCTGTAGGAGCCCGTCTTGCGGGCGACACGGGCGTCGGAACGCATGAGGACGTCGCCTGCGTCGACGTGGCGGGTCGCCCGCAAGACGGGCTCCTGCAGAAAGCGTCAACCAACCCGGGGCGCACGGAGAGGCGTCCCGCGCCGAACTCACCCCGGCCCTTCCGGCAGCGCCACCGAAATGTCGAGTACGTCGTGGTCGCCGTCCTTGATCAGGTCGACCTTGACCGCGTCGACGTCGACGTTGACGTACTTCCTGATCACCTCCAGCAGTTCCCGCCGCAGCAGCGGCAGGTAGTCCGGCGCGCCGCGGCTGCTGCGCTCCTGGGCGATGATGATCTGCAGGCGGTTCTTCGCCGTCTCCGCGGTGTTCTTCTTGGCCTTGAGGAAGTCGAACAGTCCCATGCTCAACCTCCGAACAGCTTGGTGAAGAAGCCCTTCTTCTCCAGGGTGGTGAAGCGCAGCGGCCGGTCTTCGCCCAGCAGGCGGCCCACCGCGTCGTCGTAGGCCTGGCCGGCCTCCGATTCGCCTTCCAGGATCACCGGCTCGCCCTTGTTGGAGGCGTTGAGCACATCGGTCGATTCCGGGATCACGCCCAGCGCCTTCAGGCCCAGTACCTCCTCCACGTCGGCGATGCTCAGCATCTCGCCGCTGGCCACGCGCGCGGGGCTGTAGCGGGTCAGCAGCAGGTGCGACGGCACCGTCTCCCCGTTCTCGGCCCTGCGCGTCTTGGAGTCGAGCAGGCCGATGATGCGGTCGGAGTCGCGCACCGAGGACACTTCCGGGTTCACCACCACCACCGCCTTGTCGGCGAAGTACATGGCCAGGAACGCGCCCTTCTCGATGCCGGCCGGCGAGTCGCAGACGATGTAGTCGAAGCCGTCGGCGGCCAGGTCCTTGAGCACCTTCTCCACCCCTTCCTTGGTCAGCGCGTCCTTGTCGCGGGTCTGCGAAGCGGCCAGCACGTACAGGTTGTCGAAGCGCTTGTCCTTGATCAGGGCCTGCTTGAGCGTGGCCTCGCCGTGGACGACGTTGACGAAGTCGTACACCACGCGGCGCTCGCAGCCCATGATCAGGTCCAGGTTGCGCAGGCCGACGTCGAAGTCGATCACCGCGGTCTTGTGCCCGCGCCTGGCCAGGCCGATCGCGATGCTCGCGCTGGAGGTGGTCTTGCCGACGCCGCCCTTGCCGGAAGTGACTACGATGATTTCAGCCAATGGATATCTCCTGCGTGCTGCGTGCGGTGGTGGCGCGCGCCGGGCGGCGGAAGCCGCCGGCGCGACGGGGTCATTCGAGTGCGGCCAGCTTGAGCTGGTCGTTTTCCAGCCAGACCTGCACGGCCTTGCCGCGCAGCTTCTCGGGGATATCGTCCAGCACCTTGTAGTGGCCGGCAATGGCCACCAGTTCGGCGTGGAATTCGCGGCAGAAGATCCGCGCGTCGGCATTGCCCTGGGCGCCGGCCAGGGCGCGGCCGCGCAGGCTGCCGTAGACGTGGATCGAGCCGTCGGCGATGACTTCCGCGCCGGCGCCGACGGTGGTCAGCACGGTCAGGTCGCAGCCTTCGGCGTAGAGCTGCTGGCCGGAGCGGACCGCGGTCTTCTGCACACGGCCCGGGGCGCGCGGCTTCTCCGCCGGTGCCGGGGTCGCGGCCTTGCCGCGCGGCGCGGCGGCCGCCGCAGGTTCGCGCGCGGGCGGCGGGGGCGGTGCGGCAGGCGCGGCGTCGGCGGGCCCGGCGTATTCGTACTGGGCGCGGAACTTGGCCAGCACCGGCAGGCCCAGGCGCTCGGCCAGGGCATCGTTGTCGCGGGTGCCGTAGGCCAGCGCCACCGGCAGTACGCCGGCGTCGCGCAGGCCGTCGATCAGGGCGCGGGCGGTGGCCTCGTCCGGGGTCTGCGCCAGGCCGCCGAAGTCGACGATGACCGCCGCGCGCCCGAACAGCTTCGGCGCCCGCTCCACGCGTTCGCGCATCTCGCGCGCCAGCTGGCCGACGTCGAGGCTGCGCACGCGCAGGTTGGCGATGCCGACCTGGCCGATCTTCAGTTCGCCCGCCTGTTCGTAGTCGTTCGCCGCCAACACCACGTCAGGTACCCGTCGCACGGCTGTCGCGCGGCTGGCGCTGGCGGGGCCGGCCGACCCAGGGCAGGTCGGGCAGGTGGTCGCCGTAGGTCGCGTGCACCCACGGGTAGCTGCACAGGGTCTTGGTCATCATGCTGGCGCGCACGTCCACGTCCGGCATCAGGTTCTGGCCGGCCTCGTGGAAGCCGAAGCTGCCGTGGAACAGCAGCGCCGGGTCGGCGCCGTGGTCGAGGAACACCTCGCAGCACAGCTGCGGATAGCGCAGCTCGGCATAGCTCTGCACGTCGGCGTAGAACGCGCGGCCCACGCCGCCGCCGCGGCGCCGGCTGGCGACCACGATCCGGTCGATGTAGAAGAAATCGGGGTAGCGCGCCTTGAACCAGGCGAAGTTGCTGCTGTCGTGGTCGCTGTCGCTGCCGAAGCCGACCAGGAACCCGGCCAGGTTGCCGTCGCGCTCGGCGACCCGGAAGTACTCGGCCTGCCCGTAGAACGCGCGCAGCTTGGCCGAATCCAGCGGCAGGATCGCCGAGCCGGCGTTGTTGTTGAGCGCCAGGACCGAGTCCAGCTCGTGTTCGCGCACGTCGCGGATGACGATGGACATGGGGATGGAACGACTCCAGGAGGACCAGAACCGGCGCATGGCGCGGCCGGCGGATTATCGCACGGGGGGCATGGCCGGGCGAGCCGGGCATGACTTCCGTCCGCCGACGTATGCGCTGGCGCACCGTAAGATGCGGCCATGTTCGGACGCCTCAGCCATACCCGCCTGCTGCGCTACGCCGGCCTGTTCACCTGGGCGATGGTGGGCGTGCCGCTGGTGTATTCGCAGTACGTGCCCGCCGACGGCGGCGAGGAACTGGCCGGCCTCGACGGGCGGGCGATGTGGCTGTTCGCCTGCTACCTGGGCTTCGGTGCCTGCTACTGGTGGTTGACCCGGGGGCTGGGGCACACGACCGGCAATTGGGTGGACCGGGCCCTGCTGCTGGTGCTGACCGTGTTCGCGCTGGCGGTGAGCTACTTCAACGGCTCGGGCCTGGGCAGCATCCTGCTGATGGTGGCGGCGGGGGTGATCCCGTGGCTGCTGCCGCCGGGCTCGGGCATCGTCCTGCTGCTGCTCAGCCAGCTGGCGGTGCTGCCGATCTACTACAACGTGTTCCGCATGCCGCTGTTCGAGGCATTGATGCAGTCGCTGCTGTACGGCGGCTTCTCGATGTTCATCTACGTGACCAGCCTGGTCGCCCGCCAGCAGGCCCAGGCCCGTGACGAGCAGCGCCGGCTCAACGCCGAACTGCGCGCCACCCGCGCGCTGCTGGCCGAGAGCGCCCGGGTCAACGAACGCACCCGCATCTCGCGCGAACTGCACGACCTGCTCGGCCACCACCTGACCGCGCTGAGCCTGAACCTGGAAGTGGCCAGCCACATGACCGAAGGGCGGCCCCACGAGCACGTGCGCCAGGCCCACACCCTGGCCAAGCTGCTGCTGACCGACGTGCGCGAGGCGGTCAGCCAGCTGCGCGACGCCAGCGGCGGCATCGACCTGGCCGCCGCGCTCAAGCCCCTGGCCGACCACGTGCCGTCGCTGCAGGTCGAACTGGACGTGGAATCGCCGCTGGCCATCGATGATCCGGAGCGCGCCCACGTCATGCTGCGCTGCACCCAGGAGATCATCACCAACGCGGTCCGCCACGCCGGCGCGCGCCACCTGTGGATCCGGGTCTGGCGCGAGGACGGGGCGGTCGTGCTGGAGGCGCGCGACGACGGCCAGGGCGCCGACGGCGTGGTCCCCGGCAACGGCCTGCGCGGCATGCACGAACGGCTCCAGCAATGCGGCGGTACCCTCGACATCCAGACCCGCCGCGGGGCCGGTTTCCGGCTGCGCCTGTCCATCCCGGTCTCCACCCCGGCCCATCCGGCCATCGAAGGAGCGCTCCCATGATCCGTGTCTGCCTGGTCGACGACCAGACCCTGGTCCGCCAGGGCATCCGTTCCCTGCTGGCGCTCGACGGCGGCATCGAGGTGGTCGCCGAGGCCGGCGACGGCCGCCAGGCGGTCGAGCTGATCCCGCAGGTGAAGCCGGACGTGGTGCTGATGGACATGCGCATGCCGGCGATGTCCGGGCTGGAGGCGCTGCAGGTGCTTTCGCGCCTGGAGCAGCTGCCGCCGACCATCATCCTGACCACTTTCGACGACGACCAGCTGGTGCTGGCCGGGCTCAAGGCCGGGGCCAAGGGCTACCTGCTCAAGGACGTGTCGCTGGAGCAGCTGGTCGGGGCGATCCGGACCGTGGCCGAGGGCGGCTCGCTGGTCCAGCCGGCGGTCACCCAGCGCCTGCTCTCGGGCCTGGAGCACATGCGCAACGACTTCGTCAGCCTGGACCGTCCGGACCCGCTGACCGACCGCGAGACCGAGATCCTGCGGTTGATGGCCTCGGGCTTTTCCAACAAGGAGATCGCCAACTCGCTGGGCGTGGCCGAGGGCACGATCAAGAACCACGTGTCCAACATATTGAGCAAGCTGGGCGTCCGCGACCGCACCCGGGCGGTGCTCAAGGCCTTCGAGCTGCAGCTGGTCTGACCGCGCCGGCCCGGCTGCCAGCCTTGCGCCCTGGCATTCAGCCGCCGTCCTGCCGGCGCCGGAACTCCGGCGCCGCGGCCCCTGTCTTATTGGGACATCCGGACGGTCCGGGTGTAAGAATTCCGTTTACCCTGCGCGCCGGCCGATCAGCCGGCTGCGCTCGGGCGGCGAAGCCTGATAGGATTCGCGGCTCGCCTTGTCAATTCGCCGTGGATTCGGCCCCGGAGACTCCTGCATGACCCGCATTTACGAGTTCCTGATCGCCTTGGGCATCGTGGCTGTTCTGGCCTTGGTGATTGGCCTTGTCCTGCCTTCGCACCGCCATATTTCCGAAAGCGTTGAAACCAATCGCAAGATGACCATCGTGTACGACACGGTGAACAACCTGCGGCGTTTCAAGGACTGGAATCCGCTGGTGCTGCGCGACCCGAGGATCCAGCTGAACGTTTCCGGTCCCGAGGCCGGCGTGGGCGCGCGTCTGGACTACGACTCGCAGGAAGGCCGCATCGGCAAGGGCAACTGGGAAATCGTCGACAGCGTCCCGAACGAAAAGGTCGTCATCAAGGTCGAGGACGAGGCGCGCGGCGACGACAAGACCGTGCAGTTCCTGCTCGAGCCGACCGGCAAGAACAACCGCAACGTCAAGATCACCCAGACCTATGACGTGGACTACGGCTGGAACCTGCTGGGCCGCTATGCCGGCCTGTACGTCAGCCGCCATGTCGGCGACGACATCAAGCTGGGCCTGAGCCGCATGTCCAACATGCTGGCGACGGTCCCGAACTTCGATTACCGCGCCGAAGGCGTGCCGCTGACCGGCCTGAAGATCGTCGACGTGCCGGCGCTGGACCTGCTGGTGGTCAACGCCGGCAACATCGATCGCAGCAACGACGCCATCAAGCAGTCGATCAAGAACAACCTGGAGTGGATCAAGCGCACGCTGGAGGCCAACCCGGGTCTCGAGGCCGCCGGTCCGGTGCGCATCGTCACCACCGACTTCGGCGCCGAGAAGTACGCGTTCGACGTGGCCGTGCCGATCCGCCGCAAGGTCGCCCAGGCGCCCCAGGCCCCGCTGGCCGGCGAGGCCAAGGAGCCGGAAACCGACACCCCTGCCGAGAACGTGGCCGAGCAACTGGCCGCCGAAGGCGATCCGCTGAAGGTCACCATCCCGGGTGGTGCTCCGGTCGAGTACATCCGCACCGAGCCGCGTCGTGCCGCGTTCGCTTCCTACACCGGCTTCATGGCCGAGCTGGATGCCGCGCGCAGCTCGCTGCGTGCCTGGGCCGTGACCCACGGCTACGAGGTCACCGACCGTCCGTACGAGATCTGGAAAGGTGGCGTGGACAAGTCGTTCACCGCCGAGGGCACGTACGACATCTACTGGGCGATCAAGTAACCGGTCGCCGGTTCGCCGGCACGGATGCGAAGTCCCGCGAAAGAGCGCCGCGCAAGCGGCGCTCTTTCGTTTAGGCTCGCGCCAGCGGCGGCATGGGCGTCGCGGCGGAGGTGCGGCAATGGCGTTGGAACGCGAGGGACGCGCAGGGGCCTGGCTGGCGGCCGCAGGCGCGGTGCTGGCGGCGTCGGCGATCGGGCTGTCGGCCTATGCGGCGCATGGCGTGGCCGATGCGCACGCGCGCGGCAACCTGCAGACCGCCAGCCTGTATGCGTTTGGCCACGGAGTGGCGCTGGTGGCGCTCGCATCGGCCGCGTCGCGCCGTCTGCCGCGGCTCGCGCTGGTCGGCCTGTTGGTGGGCACACTGCTGTTCGCCGGCAGCCTGGCCGCGGGCGCGCTGTTGGGTTGGCCGACGGGGCTGGCGCCATTCGGCGGCACCCTGCTGATGGCGAGCTGGCTGTTGTATGCGTTCGGCATGGCGGGGCGCTGACCGTGCCGCGCCATGCCCGCGGGTTCGACGTGGAGGCCGCCTGGGACCACCTGCTGCGGCGCGACCGCCGGCTGGGGGCCTGGATGAAGCGGCTCGGCCCGCTGCCGGCCGAACCGCGCTGGCGCAAGTCGTTCGATCCGGTCGACGCGCTGGCCCGCGCGATCCTGTTCCAGCAGCTGTCGGGCAAGGCCGCCTCGACCATCGTCGGGCGGGTGGAGGCGGCGATCGGCAGCACGCGGTTGCATTACGACACGCTGGGCCGGGTCGACGACGCCGCGCTGCGCGCCTGCGGCGTGTCCGGCAACAAGACCCTGGCCCTGCGCGACCTGGCTGCGCGCGAGGCGCGCGGCGAGATCCCCGACCTGCGACGCATGTCGACCCTGCACCAGGACGAGATCGTCGCCGCGCTGGTGCCGGTGCGCGGGATCGGCCGCTGGACGGTGGAGATGATGCTGATGTTCCGCCTCGGCCGGCCCGACGTGCTGCCGGTGGACGACCTGGGCATCCGCAAGGGCGCGCAGCGCGTGGACCGGCTCGAGGCCATGCACACGCCGAAGGAGTTGCAGGCACGCGGCGAGAAGTGGGGACCGTACCGCACCTACGCCAGCCTGTACCTGTGGCGCATAGCCGACTTCACCGGACCGGCGAAGGCGCCGACGCCGCGTTCGCAGGAGTGATCCGGCGCGGAACGTGCGGCGCATCGTGCGCGCCTGTAGGAGCCCGTCTTGCGGGCGACACGGACATCGGAAGCGCAAGGGCGTCACCGGCCGACGGTGTCGAGTCGCCGGCAAGACCGGCTCCTACAGCGGCGCGTGGTACCGCCAGTGCCAGGGTTCGTACACGATTCCGTGCGGATTGCCGCGTGGGTAGCTCATCGCGAAGCCATGGTCGCGGGCGTGCGCCGCCAGCCAGGCGAATGCGGCGGTGGCCTCGAACGATTCCTCGGCCGGCGGTTCGCCCGGCGCGCCGATGTCCAGCGCGTCGCCGCCATGGTGCTCGCTGTAGCCGGGCGCGGCGTTGACCTCGAGGATCTGCGCCAGGGCCTGGCCGCGCGCCAGCTTGCGCTCGAAGATGCCCAACTGGTAGTCATGGCTGCGGTAGCCGGAGATCGCCTCGAGGACGATGCCGTCGATGGCGGCGGCGCGGCGCATGGCCAGCCAGGCGCGCGCGGCGGCGGGACGCAGCCACAGCGGCCGCCGGTAGCGGTCGAAGCCGGCCAGCAGCAGCCAGTCCGGTTCCGCGACCAGCGCCAGGCCGGTGCGCCGTGCATAACCGTCGTCGATGCCCAGCGCCTGCATGCGTTCGTGCAGGCGCTCCAGCGGCAGCACGTCCGGTTCGCGGGGCGGGATGCGCATCTCCGCCGAGGCCTGCGCATCGAGCAGGTCCAGCGCTTCGTCGATGCCAGGCTCGCGCGCCAGACGCGGCACCAGCGGCGCCAGGCCTTCGCGCAGCGCGGCTGCCAGATAGCGGCCGTCGCGCTTGCGGCGCAGCACCGTGTCCGCGCGCGCGAGGAGGCGCGCGTCGGCATTGCCGCGTGCGCGCAGCAGCCGCGCCGGCCACAGTTCGATGTCGGCGCTGTTCAGCAGGCGGGCATGCAGCGGAGCGGGGGGCGAGCGCATCGGCGCAGCTTAGCCAGCGCCCCGTGCCGCCGCCAGCTCGCGCAACCGCGCCAGCAGCACGGCCGGATCCTTCGGTTCCAGCAGCAGGTCATGGCGGCCGCTGCCGGGCAGCCACAACTTGCGGCGGCCGTCGGCGATGGCGACGAAGGTACGCCGGCGGTTGCGCAGCAGGAACCAGCCGCTGTGGAAGCCGGGGATCGAGAAGCCATTGGTCTTCAGCGTCGGCTTGAGTTCGGTGTGCTCGTCCAGGTCCACCACGCGCGCCTGGTCGAGTTTCAGTTCCGGCAGCGGCGTGCGGCAACGGTAGAAGCTGGAGCGGACTTCGATCGCGTCGATGGACAGCAGCAGTGCCTGCCGGCGCATGAACCGCGCCAGCACCCACCACAGAACGCCGCACAGCAGCAGGGCGCCGCCCAAGGTCGCCACGAGGGTCAGCGGCAGGTTGCCGCCGAGAAGGTCGAGGGTTTTGCCGCGCAGCAGCGGCACCGCGATCGCCGTCGCGACGAGTACGACCGGAAGGACGAACGACAGCAGGAACAGCCAGGTGCCGGCGCGGGAGCCGGAAGGCGCGAGCTGCAGGCGGGGATCGGCGGTGCGGTTCATGGCGGGGTTCCGGGGAACAGGACGGGCGCGAGGACGTGCAGCACCAGGTCGGCGCTGAAGTGGGCGAGCACGGCCATCTCCAGGCCGCGTTTCCAGTACAGCCAGCCGAACGCCAGACCGGCGATGCCGTTGAGCAGCAGGGTGCGCAGCACGACCACCGGCTCCAGCCCCCAGACCGTCGCCGCGGCCGGCAGGTGGCCGATGCCGAACAGCAGGGCGGCGAGAGCGATCGCGCACCAGTACATCCAGGGTGGCGGCATGCTGCCGCGCAGGCGCGCGGCGATCCACAACACCAGCGTCATCAGGAACAGGCGCAGCATCAGCTCCTCGACGATGCCGCCGTAGAAGGAGGCGAGGAAGCCGTTGAGCGCGGTCGTCCCGGTGCCAGCCGCCGCCGGCGGGTGCAGCATCGGCGGCATCGCGCGATCGACGAGCGGGGCCAATGCCAGGATTGCGACGGCAGTGACGCTGCCCAGCAGCGCCGCCTGCACCGGCCGCAGCCGCGACCAGTCCGGGCGCTGCCGTCGCACCAGCCACGCGCGCATCGCTGGACTGTCCAGGCCCACGCGGTGGCCCATGCGCAGCCCGAGCCAGGCCAGCAGGCCGACCACGACCATCGCCTGCGCGCCCTGCGCGGCGGCGACCACGGCCAGGGGCAGCGGGACCTTGGCGAAGGCTTCGGGCATGACCTGGGCGAGATAGGGAATCAGCGCGGCCGCCGAGAAGCCGGCGAGCACGCCCCAGGCCGCGGCGATCTTCAGGTCCTGCGTGGCCGTGGCCGGTGCGGTGGAGGCAGGATGGGCGTGGATCATGTTCCGCGGATCCGGCAGTCGATCAGCGCGCGGCCAGGACCAGGCCGACCGCCAGCGCCAGCGACGACAGCAGGGCGAGGATCGCGACCATGCGCGGCGCGCGGCGGCCGCAACGGCGTTCGACCAGATGGACGACATGCAGCATGTGTTTTCTCCTCAGGTTTCGCGCTTGAATACCGCCAGCATCGCCATCATCGGGCCGGGTGCCACGATCTGGACCAGTTCCCAGCCCTGCCGTCCTTGCTGGGTCAGGGTTTCCTGCACCGTTTCGGTCTTGAAGCTGCCCATGCCGAGCATGGTCGGCTTGATCTCGACCACCTGGTACTGCCATCGCGTGCTCATTCCTTGTTCTCCGTGTCGTCGCCCGGTTTCGGCAGCCGGCCCGCCTTGCGCAGCGCGTCGCGCAGCACGTATTCGATCTGCGCGTTGAGGCTGCGCAGCTCGTCGTCGGCCCAGCGCTGCGCCGCCGCCAGCACCTGGGCGTTGATCCGCAGCGGATAGGCCTTCTTCTCGCTCATCGCCCGGCGTCCGGATTCCCGCGGCGCAGGTGCAGGACCATCGACACCGCCAGCGCGTTGACCGCCACCACCATCGCCACCACCACCGCCGTGGCCGCGCCGCGGCTGCCGCCGGCGAAGTACAGGCCGACCGCGCCGGCGAAGATGGACAGTGCGATCAGGGCCCAGCGCAGAGCGGTGCCGCGGTCGTGGGCGTTGTCGGCGCGGGCGAACCGGGCGGCGATGCCCAGTGCCGGCAATCCGGTCACGGCCACGATCAGGGGCGCGAGCGCATCCATCGTCCGTGCCTAGTACAGCGACCCGGCGTTGAGCACCGGCTGCATGCCGCGGTCGCCGCACAGCACCACCAGCAGGTTGCTGACCATCTGCGCCTTGCGCTCCTCGTCCAGCTGCACGACGCCATTTTTCTGCAGTTCGTCCAGGGCCATCTCGACCATGCCCACCGCGCCGGCCACGATCCGCGTACGCGCGGCGATCACCGCGTTGGCCTGCTGCCGCTGCAGCATCACCTGGGCGATCTCCGGCGCGTAGGCCAGATGGCTGATGCGCGCCTCGATCACTTCCACGCCGGCCGTGCCCAGGCGCTCGGCGATCTGCGCCTGCAGGTGGTCGGAGATCTCCTGCGGATGGCTGCGCAGCGCGGTCTGGCCGTCCTCGTGCTGGTCGTAGGGATAGCTGGAGGCCATCGCCCGCAGTGCCGATTCGGACTGGATGTGGACGAAGCTCTCGTAGTCGTCGACGTTGAACACCGCCTCGGAGGCGTCGACCACCTGCCACACGATCACCGCGGCGATCTCGATCGGGCTGCCGTCCAGGTCGTTGACCTTGAGCTTGCCGCTCTCGAAGTTGCGCACGCGCTGGCTGACCTTGCGCTTGGAGTAGAAGGGGTTGTTCCAGCGCAGGCCGGCTTCCTTGACCGTGCCCACGTACTTGCCGAACAGGCTCAGCACCGCGGCCTGGTTGGGCTGGATCGAGTACAGGCCGGTGAGCAGCAGCACCACGAGCAGGACCAGCGCGCCCGAGGCGATCACGGGCAGGGGGCCACCACCGTGGGCGGCCCCGCCGACGCCGGTGAAGAACAGCCAGGCCGCCGCCGCGCTGGCGAGGAGGGCCACGATGAGGACGGGAATGCCGGGCAGGGAACGGATGGGAAGCTCTTTCATGGCGGATCTCCTGGGTCGCGAATGAAAGATATCATTGTGATATCAGTTGTCAACGGGCGAGGCTGCGGCTTTCCGTGTGGCGGGGCTTGCCCCGCTGCCTCCCAGGGGTGCACGACCAAGGCAAGGGCGGCGGGGCAAGCCCCGCTCTACACTGTGCGCCCCCTTTTCCCGCGTCGTTGCCGCCATGGTCCGGATCGGAACCCCCAATTCCCCCCACGCCACCCGCGTCCTGCTGCTGGGTTCGGGCGAACTGGGCAAGGAAGTCGCCATCGAGCTGCAGCGCCTGGGCGTGGAAGTCATCGCCGCCGACCGCTACGCCGACGCCCCGGCGATGCAGGTCGCCCATCGCAGCCACGTGCTGGACATGCTCGACACCTTCGCCCTGCGCGAGCTCATCGCCCGCGAGAAGCCGGACCTGATCGTTCCCGAGATCGAGGCGATCCACACCGAAACCCTGGTCCAGCTGGAGAAGGAGCACAGGCAGAAGGTGATCCCGACCGCGCGCGCGGCGCGGCTGACCATGGACCGCGAGGGCATCCGCCGGCTGGCCGCCGAGACCCTGGGCGTGCCGACGTCGCCATACCGCTTCGTCGACACGGTCGAGGAATACTACGAGGCGATCGCCACCGTCGGCCTGCCGTGCGTGGTCAAGCCGGTGATGTCGTCCTCGGGCAAGGGCCAGAGCACGGTGCGTGCGCCCGGGGAAGCAGAGGCAGCCTGGGAATACGCGCAGACCGGCGGCCGCGCCGGCGCCGGCCGCTGCATCGTCGAGGGCTTCGTCGACTTCGACTACGAGATCACCCTGCTGACCGTACGCCATGCCGGCGGCACCTCGTTCTGCGAGCCGGTCGGCCACCTGCAGCGCGACGGCGACTATCGCGAGAGCTGGCAGCCGCAGCCGATGTCGGCCGCGGCGCTGGAACGCGCGCAGGCGATAGCCAAGGCGATCACCGACGACCTCGGCGGCTGGGGCGTGTTCGGCGTGGAGCTGTTCGTGAAGGGCGACGAGGTGTGGTTCTCCGAAGTCTCGCCGCGGCCGCACGACACCGGGCTGGTGACCCTGGTTTCGCAGGAGCTGAGCGAGTTCGCCCTGCATGCGCGCGCGATCCTGGGCCTGCCGGTCGGCGCTGTCGACGGCGGGGTCATCCGCCACAACGGTCCGTCGGCCTCGTGCGCGCTGCTGGCGCACGGCCACGGCGTGCCGGTGTTCTCCGGCGTCGAGGCGGCGCTGCAGGCGCCCGGCACCGCGTTGCGCCTGTTCGGCAAGCCGCGCGTGGAAGGCTATCGCCGGGTCGGCGTCACCCTGGCGCGCGCCGACGGCATCGACGCTGCGCGCGCCATCGCCCGCGAGGCGGCCGGGGCGATCGGGATCGAGCTGCTGCTCGATTGAGGCCGTGGCCGGCACGACGGCGCCGCGCTTGCTGTAGGCGCCCGTCTTGCGGGCGACGCGACGCCGCCGGAATCACGGGACGTCGCCTGTGCCAATGTCGTCGCGTCGCCCGCAAGACGGGCTCCTACAACGGTGGGAGGGTTACGGCGCCAGGTCCACCCACACCAGATGGTGGTCGCTGCCGTCGGCGATGGCGGCCGGGTCGGTCGACGCCGGCCAGAACACGCCATTGCCGCGCAGCCCGAAACCGGTGGAAGGCAGCACGTAGTCCAGCCGCATCGCCCCGGCCCTGGGACCGAAGTCGCCGGTCACATGTTCCGGCGCGCCGCGATGGACCACGCCCTTGTCCGCATACGCGCGCGCCGCCTCGGCGCCGCCCTGCGAACGCGGCGTGGCCATGCGCAGCACCCGCGGATGCTCCAGCAGTCCGACGATGGCGTCGTGGTGGCCGTCGCCATCGACCGGGTCGTTGTTGAGGTCGCCGGCGATCACGAAGCGCGCGCCGTCGGCCAGGCCGCCGCAGCGGCCGGCGTCGTCGCACAGCCAGGCGTGGTCGCCGGGCGAGATGTACTCGCGCCACAGCCGGATCTCGTCGGCGTTGCGCGCGCCGTTGCGGTCCTCCGGGCCGTCGAACACCGGCGGGGTCGGATGCGAGACCAGGAAGTGCACGACGCCGGCGGGCGTGCGCACCGGCACGTCCCAGTGCGACTTGGACGACAGCCGCAACTGCTCCCACACCGCCTCGTCGTGCCACGGCTTGCCGGTGGCCGGATCGAGCGGCCGCTGCGCGCCGGGCATCGTCGCCCAGCGCAGCAGGCGGAAGCTGCGCACATCGTCCGCATCGATCGGATGCTTCGACAGCACCAGCATCCCGTACTGGCCGGGGTGCAGGCCGTAGCCCCAGGCGTCGTTGCCGCGGTCGCGACCGTCGCCGCCAACCCTGCCGTTGCGGTCCAGGTCCAGGCCGCTGGGCACGCCGGTGTTCACTTCGGCCAGGTAGCGGTACGGGTAGTGCAGGGCTTCGCCGCCGCCGGGCTGCGGCTGTTCCAGGTACCGGCGCTGGAACAGGTCGGCCGCCTGGCCGTCGGCGTCGTAGTCGAATTCGTTGAGCAGGACCAGGTCCGGCCGCACCTGCTGCAGCACCGCGGCGATCTTGCGCGCGCCCGCATCGCCGGCCTCGAGGCGGCGGACCAGCCCGCCGGCTTCGTCGTCGTAGAGCGAGGTGTTGTAGGTGGCCACGCGCAGGGTATCGGGCTGTGGCGTGGCGGGCGCGGCGGCGTGGCCGTGTCCGGAGATGGCGGAAGCGCTCAGGGCAAGGGCCACGGCGAGGAATCTGGGCAGGGTCGGCATGGGCGGATTCTGGCACGTGCCGATGAAACCGCCGCCCTGCCGGAAGCCATGCCGTCGCAACGCATACATCCGTCCGTCAGCATCGCGGACGGAGTTACGGCCCGAAGCGCCGCCAGCGGCGGCCATCGAACGCTTCCAGCGGCTGGAAGCGGCGCTTGTAGTCCATCTTGGCGTGGCCATCGATCCAGTAGCCCAGGTAGAGGTGGTCCAGCCCCTCGCGGCGGGCCCATTCGATCTGGCGCAGGATCGCCAGCGTGCCCAGTCCGCGCTGGCGCAGTTCCGGATCGTAGAAGGTGTAGACCGCCGACAGGCTGCCGTCGCCGACCCGGTCGGTGACCGCCACCCCCAGCAACCGGCCGGGACCGTGCCCGCCCGGCTCGCGCATTTCCAGGAAGCGGGTATCGGACCAGCTGCCGACCAGGAACTGGTCGAACTCGGCGGTGCCGTGCCCGTCCATGCCGCCGTCGCGGTGGCGCGAACCGAGGTAGCGCTGGTACAGCGCGAAATGCTCGGCGGTGCGGCACGCCGGGGCCACGCGGGCTTCCACGTCGGCGTTGCGCGCCAGGCAGCGGCGCTGGCTGCGGTCGGGCACGAACCCGGCGATCGGGATGCGCACGGCCACGCAGGCGCGGCAATGCGGGCAGTGCGGGCGGTAGACCAGGTCGCCGGAACGGCGGAAGCCCCAGGCCAGCGCCTGCGCATAGACGTCGGGCAGGCGCGGATCGCGCGGATCCAGCACCAGGTCGCGCGCGCTGCGTTCGGGCCAGTAGCCGCAGGCGTGGCCGCCGGTCTGGAACAGGCGCAGGTCGTCGGTCGGGGAGGAGTCGTTGCCCATGGGGATGCCGGCGTCTTCGCCTGCAGCATAGCGCCGCGGGCGGTCCGCGCGTGCGGGCGTGGCGAACGGCATGGCGCGATCGGGTGGGCCCGCGTGGAAGGGGGTGGCATCCGCGCATGCGCGCGGCGGCCGGCTGGCGGCTGAACGGTGCCGGCGATGCGTCAACGCGGCCGGCCATGCGGCGTTTTCCTCCCCGTGGCCATCGAGTCCACGACCACTGGAGAAACACCGTGAACAAGACCCCTTCCCTGATCGCCGCCGCGCTGTTGGCCATCACCGCCGGGGCCGCCCTGGCCCAGTCCGCCACCGCACCGGAAGCCGACGCGCCGCCGCCGCCCAAGCCGCTGGACGTGAACAAGGATGGCGTGGTCGATCGCAGCGAGGCCGCCGCGCATCCGCGCCTGGCCGCGCGGTTCGACGCGCTGGACAAGGACAAGGACGGCAAGCTCGACCGCAGCGAGATGCCGCGTCCGCCGCAGGGCTGGCATGGCCGCCGTGGCGGGGACGGCCATCCGTTCGCCCGGCTCGACACCGACAAGGACGGCCGCGTCAGCAAGGCCGAGGCGGCGTCCGATCCGAAGTTCGCCGAACGCTTCGCGCAGATGGATGCGAACCAGGATGGCTATGTCGATCGCGCCGACCGCGAGCAGATGATGAAACAGCGTCGCGACGAGTGGTTCAAATCGGCCGACGGCAACCACGACGGCAACCTGAGCAAGGCCGAGTTCGACGCCGCGCACGCCCGGCGCGAAGGCGGGGACGGCGGGCACAGCGGCTGGGGCCACGGCCCGGATACGGCGAAGTAAGCGCGTGGAGCCGGGCTTGCCCGGCTTGCCGCGCCCGGTCGCGGTGGGCTGTCACGGAGGAGCAGCGGGACAAGCCCCGCTCTGCGAAGGACGGCCCGTCGCGGCCTATCGCGGTGCAGGATCGGCCGGGGGCGGGGAGATGCGCACGCGGATCTCCTCGTCCTCGTCGACGGTTTCCTGTTCCGGCGCCGGTGCCGGGGACTGCACGCTTGGCGCGGCCGGCGTGGTGGCCGGCGCCGCGGCCGGCCGCGGATGCCGGCCCAGCCAGATGAACATCGCCACCGCGGCGATCACCAGCAGCAATCCCACGCGCACGCGCCAGGCCCAGCGGCTGCCGGTTTCCTCGAAGCGCGACGGCAGCGGTTCGGTGGCCGCCTGCGGCAGGCCCGAATACGAGCGCGTGGTCGCCAGCAGGCCGGCCTGGCGCAGCAGTTCGCGCGCGCGCGGCTGGTCTTCGGCGATGCGCACCCACACCGCCGGCTGCTGTTTGGCCGGCACCGGCTCGGAGTAGCTGAACTGCCCACGGCGGCTGCCGCGGTACGAACGCGGCTGGCTGATGTGCACCGGGATGCCGGCTTCTTCCAGCATGCGCGCCACGCCTTCCACGGTTTCCAGGCGCTGGCTGGTGAATACCTGGCGCATGGCGTCAGTCCTGCGCCGGCACGAGCCGGGCGCTGGCCGGATCCGGCACCACGCGGATCAGGCCTTCCTGCGCGGTGCTGGCGACCAGCCGGCCGGTGCGGTCGAACACCTGGCCGCGGGCCAGGCCGCGCGAGCCCTGGCTGCTGGGGCTGTCCAGCGAATACAGCAGCCATTCGTCGGCGCGGAACGGGCGGTGGAACCACAGCGCGTGATCGAGCGAGGCCATCTGCACGTTCGGCTGGTAGTAGCTGATCCCGTGCGGGAATGTCGCGGTGCCCAGCAGGTGGAAGTCGGAGGCGTAGGCCAGCAGCGCCTGGTGCAGTTCCGGCGGGATGCCGGCCACGCTCTCGCGCAGCCGGAACCAGACCTGCTGGTAGGGCGGGCGCTTGGGCGGGTCGAGCTCGTCGCGCCGGCTTTCACCAGGAGCGAGGACGTGGCGGAACTCGAACGGGCCGCCGCGCTGCAGCCAGCGCTGCACCTTGGTCGGCAGCGTGGCCATCACCTCCGGCGGCACCGGCGGCGCCGGCGCGATGTCCTCCGGCTGCGGCACCTCGGGCATCTTCAGCTGGTGCTCGGCGCCGGGTTCGTCGTCCTGGAACGAGGCGGCGCAGAAGAAGATCACCTTGCCGTGCTGGATCGCGGTGACCCGGCGCACCGAGAAGCTGCCGCCGTCGCGGGTGCGGTCCACGTCGTAGACGATGGGATGGTCGATGTCGCCGGCGCGCAGGAAATAGGCGTGCAGCGAATGCGCGTGGCGGCCGTTGTCGAGGGTGGCCTGGGCGGCGGCCAGCGCCTGGCCCAGCACCTGCCCGCCGAACACGTACTTGGTGCCGATGTCGCGGCTCTGGCCGCGGAACAGGTTGTCCTCCAGCCGCTCCAGGGCGAGCAGATCGATCAGTTCGGAAACCACGGGGCCGAGGGCGGGAGGCAAGGGCGGAACCAGGCGGGCAGGGAAGGCGGCGATTATACCGGCGGAGCCTGAAGCCCCAGCGATACGGGCCGTTCCCTTGCAGGAGCCCGTCTTGCGGGCGACATGGGCGTCGCAGCAACGAGGACGCCGCCTGTGCCGGTGGCGTCGGGTCGCCGGTACAAGGCCAGCGTCGCAACGGCTTTGTGTAGGAGCCCGTCTTGCGGGCGACCGGGCATCGGAGCAACGAGGACGTCGCCTGTACCAGCGGCGTCGGGTCGCCGGCAAGACCGGCTCCTACAAGGCCAGCGTCGCAACGGCTTTGCGTAGGAGCCCGTCTTGCGGGCGACCGGGCATCGGAACAACGAGGACGTCGCCTGTGCCGGCGGCGTCGGGTCGCCGGCAAGACCGGCTCCTACACGGGCAGGCGTTGCAGGGGGATTCCGGCCAGCACGCGTGACCAGGGGAACAGCGGACCCGGGTCGAGCTTGCGCTGCACCTGCACTTCCGGATCGTCGCTGGCCGCGACGCGTTCGCGATCCAGGTCCTCGTGGCCGGCGACATGGCGCAGCGCGGGCAGGCGTCGTGCGAGGTCGAGCAGCAGTGCGACCAGCGCGTCGACCTGCGTGTCCGGATACGCTTCGTCCATCGCCTGGTGTTGCGAGTCCAGCCAGTGCGGGAAGCGGCCGCGGTTGACCAGTTCGATCCCGATCGAACGCGGATTGAAGCCACGCACGTGGTGGGCGATGCGCTCGTCGGGCACGTAACGCAGCACCGTGCCGTCGCGGTCGATGTAGTAGTGGCCGCTGTTGCCGGTGCCGCTGGCATGGAGCACGCGCTCGCCGTACGCGCGCGCGGTGGCCAGGTCGGGCAGTTCGGTGCAGTGGATGACGACCAGGTCGACCTGCGCCGGCGGCCGCGTTTCCAGTCGCGCCACGTAGGGCAGCGGGGCGTCGATGATGGACGGCGGGCGCGGGGTCGGCATGGAGCGGGATGCTAGCATCCGCGCATGGAATCCCGATCCGCGTCGCCAGCGCCCGACAGCCCACTGCGCAAGCTGATGTCGACCCTGCCGCGCACCGGCCGGGTGGAATGGATCGGCCTGCGTCCGGCGCGCGCCAGGCCCATGCGCGAAGTCGACAGCGTCGAGGCCAGCACCGGCGGCGGGCTGGCCGGCGACCGCTATACCGGCGGCAGCGGCAAGCGCGGCATCACCCTGATCCAGGCCGAACACCTGCCGGCGATCGCCGCGCTGTCCGGACACGCCGAAGTCGCGGCGGCGACGCTGCGGCGCAACCTGGTCGTGTCCGGCATCCCGCTGGTGGCGCTGAAGGGACGTCGTTTCCGCATCGGCGAGGTGGTACTGGAAGGCACCGACGCGTGCGATCCGTGCTCGCGCATGGAAGACGCGCTCGGGCCGGGCGGCTTCAATGCCATGCGCGGCCACGGCGGCCTGTGTGCGCGCATCGTCGAAGGCGGCATGTTGCGCGTCGGCGACGTGGTGGAGGCGCTGTGAGCCGCGGCCACTGCATCCTCTCGCACGGCTTCGAGAGCGGGCCGGACGCGACCAAGGTAAAAGCGCTGGCCGAAGCGGCCGAACGCCTCGGCTGGACCACCGAGCGCCCCGACTACACCGACCTGGACGCGCGCCGCGAAGTCAGTTCGGTCGGCGACGTGCCGGCGCGCCTGCAGCGCCTGCTGCGGATCGCCGGCGACGCGGCCGCGCGCGGCGGTCCGGTGGTGCTGGGCGGTTCCAGCCTGGGCGCTTACGTGTCGGCGATCGCCTCGCTGCAGGTGCCCACCCGCGCGCTGTTCCTGATGGTGCCGCCGACCGGCATGGGTCCGATGCCGGCGCTGGATGCCGCGCGCGTACCGACCTCCGTCGTCCATGCCTGGCACGACGAACTGATCCCGGCCGCGGAGATCATCGAATGGTCGCGCGCGCGTTCGGCACGATTGCTGCTGCTCGACGACAGCCACCGCCTGGCCGCGCACGTGGACACCACCGCCCAGGCCTTCGCCCAGCTGCTCGGATCGCTGTAGCGCCGCGGGGCGCGGCGGTCGCGACGGGTTCAGCCTGGAGCACGGGCGCCGGTTTACCATGGGCGCCCCGATCGTCCCTTCCGGAGGATGCACACGATGCGCCACTGATGCCGCCGTCACCGACGGCCCGAGTCTCCGCCGCCCGCCCGGGCCGCACGGAGTCCACTGGCATCACACCGGAGCGCACATGCCGCATCCCTCCCTGGCGCTGGAAGGCGTCACCCAGGTCCTGCCGGACGGCAGGACCCTGTTCTCCGACCTCCACGAGCAGTTCGACCCGCGCCCGACCGCGCTGGTCGGCCGCAATGGCGTGGGCAAAAGCGTGCTGGCCGGCATACTCGCCGGCCGCCTCGCGCCAACCTCCGGGCGTTGCGTGCGCAGCGGCGCGGTGCATTTCCTGCCGCAGCAGGTGGTGCCGGCCGCCGGCGAAAGCGTGGCCGACCTGGCCGGCGTCGGCGGCATCCTCGCCGCGCTGCAACGCATCGAGGCCGGCGGCTGCGATCCGGCGGACTTCGAGCGCGTCGGCGAGCGCTGGAACCTGCGTGCGGAACTGGATGCCACGCTGCGGATGCACGGTCTGCCCGGCCTCGATCCGGCCACGCCGGCCGCGCGCCTGAGCGGCGGCGAGGCGATGCGCGTGGCCCTGGCCGGGGCCTGGCTGTCCGACGCCGATTTCCTGATCCTCGACGAACCGGGCAACCACCTCGACCGCGGCGCGCGCCAGCGCCTGCTCGAACAGCTGCGCGACTGGCGGCGCGGACTGCTGGTGGTCAGCCACGACCGCCTGCTGCTGCGCGCGATGGCGCGCATCGTCGAGCTGTCGCCGGCCGGGCTGCGCAGCCATGGCGGCGGTTACGGGGAATACCTGGAAAGCCGCGAACGCGACAACGCCGCCGCGCAGCGCGGCCTGGCGCACGCCCGTGCCGAACGCACGCGCCAGCGCCGCGAAACCGCCGCGCAGCTGGAACGCGAACAGCGCCGCCAGTCGCGCGACCGCAGCGAACGCCGCGACGCCAACCAGGCCGCGATCCTGCTGGATCGCCAGCAGCAGCGCAGCGAACAGTCCGCCGGCCGCCGCGCGCTGCTGCGGCAGCAGGCCGGTGCGCAAGCCGAGCGACAGGTGCGCGAGGCGGCCGCGCGCGTGGCCGATGAAGCTTCTGTCGCGATGTTCGCGCCGGTGCCGGCCACGGCCGCGCAGCGCAAGGTGGCGGTGCTGGATGCGGTGGAACTGCCGTTCGCGCCGGCGGCCACGCGCCGGCTGTCGCTGGTGGTGTCGGGCACGCAGCGGATCGGCGTCGTCGGCGACAACGGCTGCGGCAAGTCGACCCTGCTGCGGGCGCTGGCCGGGCAACAGGCGCCCGCGGGCGGTACCTGCCGCACGCAGGTGCCCGTCGCCCTGCTCGACCAGACGCTGTCGGTGCTGCCGGCGCAGGCCACCGCGCTGGAGCGGCTGCGCCTGGCCGCGCCCGGCATCGACGAGGGCACGCTGCGCACGCGGCTGGCGTTGCTGGGCCTGGATGCCGCGCGCATCGCCGTTCCCGCGGGGATGCTCAGCGGCGGCGAGCGGCTCAAGGCCGCGCTGGCCTGCGTGCTGTATGCCGCCGAACCGCCGGGCCTGCTGCTGCTGGACGAGCCGGACAACCACCTGGACCTGGCGTCGAAGGAGGCGCTGGAGCAGATGCTGCGCGGCTACCCGGGCGCATTGCTGGTGGTCTCGCACGACGATGCGTTCCTCGACGCGCTGGCGCTGGACACGCGCCTGCAGGCCGGCACGGACGGCTGGGCGACGTCGCCCTGGTGAATGCTTGCCGGCGCCGGCCACGGACGCGGGCTGGCAATGCCGCCGCCTATACCCGACCATTCCCCATCCGCACGACGCCCCGGCCCCCGGCCGTGCCGTCCCACCGCCCGCGAGTACCCCGTCCATGAAGTTCTTCGTCTCCTGCGCCAAGGGCCTGGAGTACCTGCTGGCCGACGAGCTGCAGGCGCTGGGCGCCGCGCGCGCGACCGCCACCATCGCCGGCGCCAACGCCGAAGGCACGCTGGCCGACGCGCAGCGGGCGGTGCTGTGGTCGCGCCTGGCCAGCCGCGTGCTGTGGCCGCTGGTGGAGTTCGACTGCCCGGACGAGCAAGCGCTGTACGCCGGCGCGGCCGCGGTGCCCTGGCATGCGCACCTGCGCGAGGGCGACACCCTGGCGGTGGACGCGCACGTGTCCGGCGAGGCGATCACCCATGCGCGCTTCGCCGCGCAGCGGGTCAAGGACGCGGTGGTCGACGTGTTCCGTGCGCAGGGACTGGAGCGTCCCTCGGTGGACGTGGAGGCGCCGGGCCTGCGCCTGAACCTGTCGCTGCGCAAGGGCCGGGCGACGCTGTCGGTGGACCTGGGCGGCGGCCCCCTGCACCGGCGAGGCTGGCGCGCCTCGCAGCACGAGGCGCCGCTGAAGGAGAACCTGGCCGCGGCGGTGCTGCTGCGCGGCGGCTGGCCGGCGCTGCATGCCGAAGGCGGCGCGCTGCTCGATCCGATGTGCGGCAGCGGCACGTTGCTGATCGAGGGTGCGCTGATGGCCGCGGACGTGGCGCCGGGACTGGGGCGGATGCAGGCCACGGCGAGGGTGATGGGCGACGACGAAGACGACGGAGGTGATGGAATTCCCGCCGCGCGCGCGACCGCAACCGGTGCGCGCGATCCAGGCACGGACGCCGGTATTGCTGCGCCGGGCGGCAGTGAGGCGAATCCGTGGCAGGCGGCCCTGGCCAAGGTCGCGCCAACCGCCTTCCAGTTGATGGATGCGGCCGATGCCGATGCCGGGAGCGATGCCGATGCAAGGTCGGATGAGCCGGCCCCGGCACCGTTGCCGACCCGCTGGACCGGGTTCGATGCCGCCGCCTGGCGCGCGCAGGTCGCCGAGGCGCGCACCCGCGCCGCCACGGGCCTGGCCGCGCTGCGTCCGGTCTTCCACGGCAGCGATCTGGACCCGCAGGCCATCGCCGCGGCCCGGGCCAACGCGCAGGCCGCAGGAGTGGCCGCGTCGATCGCCTTCGAAGTCCGTGACATCGACGCTTTGCCGGCGCCCGCGCAGGCCCGCGGCCTGGTCGTGTGCAATCCGCCCTACGACCGTCGCCTGGCGGCGGACGGCGCGCTGTACCGGCGGCTGGGCGCCGCACTGCAGCGCGCCGTGCCGGAGTGGCGGGCGAGCCTGTTGTGCGGCGATGCCGACCTGGCCCATGCCACCGGCCTGCGCGCGGCGAAGAAGTACCAGCTGTTCAACGGCGCGCTGGAGTGCGCGCTGATCGTCTGCGACCCGGTGCGTCCGCCGCGGCGCGAAGACATCGCGCCGCGCGATCTGTCCGAAGGCGCGCAAATGGTCGCCAACCGCCTGCAGCGCAACCTGCGCAAGCTGAAGAACTGGCGCCAGGGCGAGGACACCACCTGCTTCCGTGCCTACGACGCCGACCTGCCCGAGTACGCCGCCGCCATCGACCTCTACACCGAGGACGGCGGCGAAGCGCGCACCTTCCTGCACGTGCAGGAATACGCGCCGCCGGCCGAGATCCCCGAGGCCGACGTGCGCCGCCGCCGCAACGAACTGCTGGCCGCCGCGCGCGCGACCTTTGCCGTACCGGCCGAACGGGTCGCGCTGAAGACCCGCGAGCGCGGCAAGGGCGGCAGCAAGTACGGCAGGTTGCAGCAGCAGGGCGAGCGCTTCGCCGTGCGCGAGAACGGCGCGCGGCTGTGGGTGAACCTGTTCGACTACCTGGATACGGGCCTGTTCCTCGACCACCGCCCGTTGCGCCGGCGCATGGCGACCGAGGCCAGGGGCCGCCGCTTCCTCAACCTGTTCTGCTACACCGGCGTGGCCAGCGTGCAGGCGGCGGTGGCCGGCGCGGCCTCGACCACGAGCGTGGACCTGTCGGCCACCTACCTGCAGTGGTGCGCCGACAACCTGGCGCTCAACGGCCTGGGTGGCGCCGCGCACTCGCTGGTGCAGGCCGATGCGCTGGCCTGGCTGGAGGCCGAACGGGGCAGGTACGACGTGATCTTCTGCGACCCGCCGACGTTCTCCAACTCCGCCCGCGCCGACGACTTCGACGTGCAGCGCGAGCACGTGCGCCTGCTGCGCGCGGCCTGCTCGCGCCTGGCGCAGGGCGGGGCGCTGTACTTCTCCAACAACTTCCGCCGCTTCCGACTGGACGCCGACGCGATCGCGCAGTTCGCCGAATGCGAGGAGATCAGCGCCTCGACCATCCCGCCGGATTTCGGGCGCAACGCGCGGATCCATCGCGCCTGGCGGCTGACCACCGGTTGAGGGCGGCGGCCGCTTTCGTTGCCCGGCCGCCGCGTCGCCCGCAAGACGGGCTCCTACAGGAAGTCGTTGCGAGGCTGCCGTTGTAGGAGCCGGTCTTGCCGGCGACCCGACGCCGCTGGCGCAGGCGACTCCCTCATGGCCCAGACGCCCGCGTCGCCCGCAAGACGGGCTCCTACAGCGGCGCGCGCTCCAGCAGCACGATGACCGCGTGCAGCAGCAGGCCGATCAGGCCGCCGACCAGGGTGCCGTTGAAGCGGATGTACTGCAGGTCGCGGCCGACGCTCAGTTCCAGCTGCTCGACCAGGTGGCGCTCGTCCCAGGCCTTGACGGTCTGGGCGATGTAGTCGGTGACGCCGCCGCGCAGGCGCAGCGCCAGTTTCTCGGCGCCGCCGAGCACGTGCTGGTTGATCGCTTCGCGCAGTGCCTCGTCGCGGCCCAGCGCCTGTCCCAGTCCGCCCAGCGAACGCTCCAGATGGCCGGCCAGCACGCCGTCCCCGCGCTCCAGGTCCCGGCGCAGCGCCGCATGTATCTGGTCCCACAGCCCGCGCACGTACTCCTGCACGCTGGGATGGTCGATCAGGTTGCGCTTGATCCCGTCCACCCGCGCGGCCAGCGCCGGGTCTTCGCGCAGGCGCTGGATGTAGCCGCGCAGCCAGCGTTCGTAGTCGCGCCGGATCGGATGCTTCGGCTGCGACAGGATCTCGTTGAGTTCGTCCAGCACCGCGCGGGCGATGCGCTCGGCCAGGTCGTCGGCGATGCCCTCCACCGGCTTGATCCAGTTGACCGTGCCGACCAGCCGCGGCCATTCGCGACGTGCGTGCTTGACCAGCAGCGCCGAGGCGCGCTGCTTGACCGCCTCGCCGTCCAGGTAGCGCGACAGGCGCTTGAGCGCCTCGTCCAGCAACGCCTGGTGGCGGCCGTCGGCGGTGAGCAGGCCCATCACCTCGCCGGCGGTGGCCGCGGCGTCCCAGGCCTGCAGGCGCGCGACGACGAAGCGCTGGATGCTTTCGCGCACCGCGCGTTCGTCCAGCAGGTCCAGCGCCTGCAGCGCCCAGCCGCGGGCCATCTGCGCCAGCCGGCGCGACTGCTCCGGCTGCGACAGCCACTGGCCCAGCTTCGCCGCCGGGTCGAACACTTCCAGTCGCGCCAGCAGGGTCTGCGGTTCGAGGAAGTGGTCGCGCACGAACGCGGCCAGGCTGTCGGCGATACGCGCCTTGCTGCGCGGGATGATCGCGGTATGCGGGATCGGCAGCCCCAGCGGGTGCCGGAACAGCGCCACCACCGCGAACCAGTCCGCCAGCGCGCCGACCGTGGCCGCCTCGCAGAACGCCGACACCCATGCCCATGCGCCCTGGTTGCCCATCGCATGGCTGAGCGCGAAGCCGGCCAGCATCGCCAGCAGCATGCACAGCGCGATGGCCTTCATGCGGCGCAACTGCGCCCGGCGCGGGTCCTCGGTCATGCCAATCCAGCGGGTCGACGGTGAGGCGTCGCAGTGTAGCCGCGGGTATGTGCAGGCCGCATGGGCAGCAGGCCGTGCCCTGGGATCGCATGCCGCTTTTGTGTAGGAGCCCGTCTTGCGGGCGACGCGACGCCGTCGCCATGAACGACGCGCCTCAACAGGCGATGCCGTCGGTACAGGCGTCGCCCTCGGTATTCCGGCGTCCTCGCGTCGCCCGCAAGACGGGCTCCTACAGGGACAGCGCTTCGCTGGCGGGGGTGAACGGCAGGCCCAGCGCGTCGGCCACCGCGCGGTAGGTCAGCTTGCCGGCATGCACGTTCAGGCCGTTGCGCAGGTGGGCGTCGTCGCGCAGCGCCTGCGCCGCGCCCTTGTCGGCCAGCGCCAGCGCAAGGGGCAGGGTGGCGTTGGTGAGGGCGAAGGTCGAAGTGCGGGCCACGCCGCCGGGCATGTTGGCCACGCAGTAATGGATGATGCCGTCGACCTCGTAGGTCGGCGCCTGGTGCGTGGTCGGGCGGCTGGTCTCGAAGCAGCCGCCCTGGTCGATGGCCACGTCCACCAGCACCGAGCCGGGCCGCATCAGCTTCAGCTGCGCGCGCGACACCAGCTTGGGCGCCGCCGCGCCGGGGATCAGCACCGCACCGATCACCAGGTCGGTGTAGGGCAGGCGTTCCTCGATCGCATCGCGGTTGGAATAGATCGTGGTCAGGCGCTCGCCGTACAGCTCGTCGATGTACTTCAGCCGTTCCAGCGAACGGTCCAGGACGGTGACGTGCGCGCCCAGGCCCATCGCCATGCGCGCGGCGTTGAGGCCGACAGCGCCGCCGCCGATGACCATCACCTCGGCCGGCTTCACCCCCGGCACGCCGCCGAGCAGGATGCCCGAGCCGCCCTGTGCCTTTTCCAGCGCGTGCGCGCCGGCCTGGATCGACATGCGCCCGGCCACCTCGCTCATCGGCGCCAGCAGCGGCAGGCCGCCGTGGTCGTCGGTGACGGTCTCATAGGCGATGGCGATGGCGCCGGACTCCAGCAGTGCGCGGGTCTGCTCCGGATCCGGCGCCAGGTGCAGGTAGGCATACAGCACCTGCCCGGGGCGCAGCATCGCGCACTCGGCCGGTTGCGGCTCCTTGACCTTGATGATCATGTCCGCGCGTCCGTAGACCTCGGCGGCGGATTCGACGATCCGCGCGCCGGCCGATTCGTAGGCCTCGTCGGCCAGCCCGGCACCGTTGCCGGCGCCGCGCTCGACCAGTACCTGGTGGCCGCGCGAGGACAGTTCCCGCGCGCCGGCCGGAGTGAGGCCGACGCGGTACTCGTGGTTCTTTGTTTCCTTCGGAACGCCGACCAACATGATGGATCTCCGTGGATGGATGTCTGTGGCGCGGGGATATCGCGCTTCCGTGGACGCGGGCGGTGGCCTGCCCATTCCGCCACGATGGTCCGCCCTTCGCGCGTCCGGCCCTGTCCTTCGCGAGGCGATGACCTACCCATTGTAGGAGCCCGTCTTGCGGGCGACACGGGCGTCGGGAGAATGGGGCCGTCGCCTGTGCCGCCGTGGCGCGTCGCCCGCAAGACGGGCTCCTACAGCAGGCAGCCGCCGGGAGGGGAGGTTCAGAGCGTGGCAAGCACCTCGCCCAGCATGGAGAAGATGTCGTCGATGTGGTGTCGCTCCACGATCAGCGGCGGCGACAGCGCCACCGTGTCGCCGGTCACCCGCACCAGCAGGCCCTTGCGGAACGCACGCTCCAGCACCTGGTAGCCGCGCGCGCCCGGCGCGCCGGGCTGCGGCGCCAGCTCGACCGCGCCGATCAGGCCGAAGTTGCGGATGTCGATGACACCGGGCCGGTCGCGCAGCGCGTGCAGGCCGTCCTCCCAGTACTGCTCCAGCTCGCGCGCACGGGTCAGCAGGCCTTCTTCCTCGTAGGTGTCCAGCGTCGCCAGCGCCGCCGCACAGGCCAGCGGGTGGCCGGTGTAGGTGTAGCCGTGGAACAGGTCGATGGCGTTGTCCGGGCCCTGCATGAAGGCGTCGTGGATGCCGGTCGAGGCGAATACCGCGCCCATCGGCACGCAGCCGCTGGTCAGGCCCTTGGCGGTGGTCATCATGTCCGGGACCACGCCGAAGCGCTGTGCGGCGAACGGTGCGCCGACGCGGCCGAAGCCGGTGATCACCTCGTCGAAGATCAGCAGGATGCCGTGCTTCGTGCACAGTTCGCGGATGCGCTGCAGGTAGCCCGGCGGCGGCAGGATCACGCCCGCCGATCCGGCGATCGGTTCGATGATCACCGCCGCTATCGTGCTGGCGTCGTGCAGTTGCACCAGCCGCTCCAGGTCTTCGGCCAGTTCCACGCCATGTTCCGGCAGCCCGCGCGAGAACGGGTTGCGGCCGATGTCCAGCGTGTGCCGCAGGTGGTCCACGCCCGGCAGCCCGGTGCCGAACCACTTGCGGTTGTTCGGCAGCCCGCCCACCGAGATGCCGCCGAAGCCGACCCCGTGGTAGGCCTTCTCGCGGCCGATCAGGCGCACGCGCTGGCCCTCGCCGCGGGCGCGGTGGTAGGCGATGGCGATCTTCAGCGCGGTGTCCACAGACTCGGAGCCGGAGTTGGTATAGAACACGTGGTCCAGCGGCCGCGGCGCGATCGCCTTGAGCCGCTCGGCCAGCACGAACGGCAGCGGCGAGCCCATCTGGAAGTTGGGCGCGAAGTCGAGCGTGGCGACCTGCCGGGCCACCGCCTCCACGATCCGCGGCCGCGCATGGCCGGCGTTGCAGCACCACAGCCCGGCGGTGCCGTCCAGGACCTGGCGGCCATCCACGTCGCGGTAGTACATGCCTTCGGCGCTGGCCAGCAGGCGTGGCGTGTCGCGGAACTGGCGGTTGGCGGTGAACGGCATCCAGAACGCGTCCATGGCCGCCGGCGCGGACAGGTTCTGCGCGGCGTAGTGCTCGGCCAGGGCGGTGCGGGAGGTGTCGTCGTGCGGGCTCATGGCTGTTGGTGCCTTGGCGCTTCCGGGCCGGGCGGCCTCCTGCGACGGAACGAGGAGCCGTTCGATAAATTCAACGCTGCGGCCGGAGTCTACGCCAAAAATTGACCCCGGCGAGGGGCTATGTAAAGTATCCCGCAACACGCCCGGCCGCCGGCCGGCGGGAGCGCAACCACGGCATGGACATCGGCGCACGCCTGCAGCGGGTACGCACGGCCCGCGGCCTCAGCCAGCGCGAGCTGGCCCGCCGCGTGGGCGTCACCAACAGCACCATCTCGCTGATCGAACAGAACAAGGTCAGCCCCTCGGTCAGCTCGCTGAAGAAGGTGCTCGACGGCCTGCCGATCTCGCTGGCCGACTTCTTCACCCTGGACCTGGACCCGGGCCCGCCCGAGCAGCCGTTCTACGCGGCCGACGAACTGCCCGATGTGGGCAACAACGACATCCACTACTACCTGGTCGGCCAGCACCGGCCGCAGCGGCAGATGTGCATCCTGCGCGAGGTGATGCCGCCGGGCAGCGACACCGGCGAGTCGATGATCGAGCACGAAGGCGAAGAGGGCGGGGTGATCGTCAGCGGCCGGGTCGAGGTCACCGTCGGCGCGCAGGTGCGCGTGCTCGGCCCCGGCGAGGCGTACTACTTCGAGAGCCGCGTGCCGCACCGCTTCCGCAACGTCGGCGAGGACGAGGCGGTGATCGTCAGCGCCAACACGCCGGCGACTTTCTGACGGCAGCGCGCCGTTCCGCCGCCCACTGGAGATCCCATGGACACCCCCCGCACCCGCGCCGACTGGCAGGTCATGGCCGATGGCCTGGCGCTGCGCACCCGGGCCTTCGTCGAAGGCCGCTACGTCGATGCCGCCGACGGCGCCACCTTCGACTGCATCAGTCCCATCGATGGCCGTGTACTCGGCCAGGTCGCGTCGTGCGGCCAGGCCGACGTCGACCGCGCCGTGCGCGCGGCGCGGCGCAGCTTCGAGGCCGGCAGCTGGTCGCAGGCCAGGCCGGCCAAGCGCAAGAAGACCCTGCAGAAGCTGGTCGCGCTGATCGAAAAGCACGCCGACGAACTGGCGCTGCTGGAAACCCTGGACATGGGCAAGCCGATCGACGACGCGCGCAACGTCGACCTCGCCGCCACCATCCGCTGCTTCGCCTGGACCGCCGAGGCGCTGGACAAGGTCTACGGCGAGGTCGCGCCCACCGGCCAGGACGAACTCGGGCTCATCACCCGCGAGCCGCTGGGCGTGGTCGGTGCGATCGTGCCGTGGAACTTCCCGTTGCTGATGGCCGCCTGGAAGATCGCCCCGGCGCTGGCCACCGGCAACTCGGTGGTGCTCAAGCCGTCGGAGAGATCGCCGCTGAGCGCGCTGCGCCTGGCCGAACTGGTGGCCGAGGCCGGCATCCCCGAGGGCGTGTTCAACGTGGTGCCCGGCTTCGGCCAGCAGGCAGGCGAACCCCTCGCACTGCACATGGACGTGGACGGACTGGTGTTCACCGGATCGACCGCGGTGGGCAAGCGCCTGCTGCAGTGCGCCGGCCTGTCCAACATGAAACGCGCCTACATGGAGTGCGGTGGCAAGAGCCCCAATGTCGTGTTCGCCGATGCGCCGGACCTGGACACGGCCGCCGACGCGGCGGCCATGGGCATCTTCTACAACCAGGGCGAAGTCTGTACCGCCGCCTCGCGGTTGCTGGTGGAGCGCGGCATCCAGGAGGAATTCGTCGCCCGCGTGGTCGAGGCCGGCAGGAAGATGCAGCCGCGCCATCCGCTGGAACCGGGCGCGCCGATGGGCGCGATGGTCGACGAAGGGCAGGCCAGGCGCGTGCTGGACTACATCGGCAAGGGCCAGGCCGACGGCGCCCGCCTCGCCCTGGGCGGCCACCGCGCCGAACCGGTCGCCGGCGGCAGCTACGTCGAGCCGACCGTGTTCGACGACGTGCGCCCGGAGCACACCATCGCCCGCGAGGAGATCTTCGGCCCGGTGCTGGCGGTGATCCCGTTCGACGACGAGGCCCAGGCCCTGCGCATCGCCAACGACACCGACTACGGCCTCGCCGCCGGCGTGTGGACGGCCAACCTCAGCCGCGCCCACCGCATGGCCCGCGGCCTGCGCGCCGGCAGCGTCTGGGTCAACTACTGGGACGGCGGCGACATGACCGCTCCGTTCGGCGGCTACAAGCAATCGGGCAACGGACGCGACAAGTCGCTGCACGCGTTCGACAAGTACACGGAGATGAAGGCGACGTGGATCAACCTGGGGGAATGATCCGGAAGTGCGCCGCTGCCGGCGCAGTCGGACTTCGTCGCCCGGACACCGATCAGGACTCCGCCCGGACGCAGGCCGGCCGTGCATTCCGGCACGGCGCCACCGGTCGGACAGGTGACGTCGTGATCAGCGCGGCGCAAGGTTGCGAAACCGTTAAGCGACGCGATGGAGCTGCCGGTTGGATCCGCTGGCGACGCCCGCTCGTGTGACAGACTGATCCCTCCTGCGGGCCGTCCGCCGCGATCGACCGGAGTATCCGATGGACGTCCCAGGCAAGCCCAACATCATCATGATCATGGCCGACGACGTGGGCATCTGGAACATCAGCGCCTACCACCGGGGCATGATGGGCGGCAGCACGCCCAACATCGACCGGCTCGCGCGCGAAGGCGCGCTGTTCACCGACTACTACGGGCAGCAGTCCTGCACCGCGGGGCGCGCGGCGTTCATCACCGGGCAGACGCCGTTCCGCACCGGGCTGCTGAAGGTCGGCCTGCCGGCGGCGAAGCAGGGCCTGCAGGATTCCGATCCGACGATCGCGGACATCCTCAAGCCACTGGGCTACGCGACCGCGCAGATCGGCAAGAACCACCTGGGCGACCGCAACGAATACCTGCCTACCGTCCACGGTTTCGACGAGTTCCACGGCATCCTCTACCACCTCAACGCGATGGAGGAGCCCTACGACCCACAGTATCCGAAGGACGAAAAATTCCGTGCGATGTTCGGCCCGCGCAACATCGTCCACAGCGTCGCCACCGACGTCGACGATCCGGCCGAGGATCCGCGCTGGGGCCGTGTCGGCAAACAGAAGATCACCGATGCCGGCCCGCTGCCGCCGCATCCGGGCCTGGATCCGGCCGCGCAGGTGAGCATGGAGGACATCGACGCGGACCTGGTCAGGCGCTCGTGCGACTTCATCGACCGCTCGGTGAAGGCCGGGCAGCCGTTCTTCCTCTGGCACAACTCCACCCGCTGCCACTCCTTCACCCATCTGTCCAGAGAGTGGGACGGCAAGACCGGATTCGGCCTGTTCGCCGATGCGATGGCCGAGCTGGACTGGGTGGTCGGCGAGCTGCTCGCCAAGCTGGACGAACTGGGCATCGCCGACGATACGGTCGTGCTGTTCACCAGCGACAACGGCGCGGAGATCTTCAGCTGGCCCGATGGCGGCAACCATCCGTTCCGCGGCGAGAAGGGCACGGTGTACGAAGGCGGGTTCCGGGTGCCCATGCTCGCCAGGTGGCCGGGCGTCATCGAGCCGGGCGCCATCATCAACGACGTCATGTCGGCCGAGGACTGGATGCCGACCCTGGTCGCGGCCGCCGGCGAGCCGGACCTGAAGGAGAAACTGCTCACCGGCTACCAGGCGGGCGGAAAGACCTTCAGGAATCATCTCGACGGCTACAATTTCCTGCCGTTCTTCGAAGGGAAGGCCGACGCGAGCCCGCGCCGCGAATTCTTCTACTTCAGCGACAACGCAGACCTGATGGCGGTGCGCTACAACGAGTGGAAGATCACCTTCAAGACCATCGCCGGCAACCTGTTCTCCGGCAAGGAGGACTCGACCAACGTGCCGCTGGTGACCAACCTGCGCGTGGATCCGTGGGAGCGGTACCAGAGCGAATCGACGTCCTACGGCGAATGGTGGGGCAAGAAGCTGTGGGTCATGATGCCGGCCACGGTCGTCATGGGTAAGTTCCTGGCCACCTTCAAGGACTACCCGCCCAGCCAGGTTTCCGGTTCGCTCAGCGTGGACAAGGCGTTGCAGGCGTTGCAGGAGGGCGCGAGGAAAAACTGAAGAACTCGAGTCGGTTGCGCTTGACCAGGATGAGTCCCCAAAAGGCGAAGTGAAATGAACAAGCCCAAGATGGCAACAGATATTCCCGCCGCGATCACGGCACCCGACAGCATCGACACGCGCCTGGGAACGCTGCGGTTCACGGATGGATTTCCGGACGATTCGACCGTCGAGAAGGTGTTCGACAACCTGGACTTCATGCGTGCCGTGCAGGCCTTCCTGACGGCAATGCCGGCCGCCTCGCAGAATGCACAACGGCGGGCCGTGCGCGGCTTCGGGCCGGACAATCAGACCGTGACCATCTTCGACACGCTGATGGATTCGCGCTCGCTGTACCTCACGGCCAACACCGAGAACATCTACGCCGTCGCCTGGCTGAACCTGAAGAACGGGCCAGTGGTCGTGGAGAGTCCGCCCGACACGCTGGGGTTGGTGGACGATTTCTGGTTCCGTTACGTCGCCGACCTGGGGCTTGCGGGGCCGGACCAGGGCAAGGGCGGCAAGTTCCTGTTCCTGCCGCCGGACTATGAGGGCACGCCGCCGGAGGGGTACTTCACCTTCAAGTCGGCGACGTTCAACAACATCCTGGGCACCCGCGGCTTCCAGGTGGACGGCGACCCGAAACCCGGCGTGGAAAACCTCAGGCAGCGGCTGCGCATCTATCCGCTGGCGGATGCCGCCAATCCACCGGCCACGAATTTCATCAATGTGTCCGGCAAGGCATTCAACACCATCCACGCAATGGATGCTTCGTACTTCGAGGAGGTGAACGAGGTCGTGCAGGAAGAGCCGACCGAAGCCATGGACCCGGAAACGCTGGGGTTGCTGGCCTCGATCGGCATCAAGAAGGGCGTGGCCTTCGAACCCGATACGCGCATGCGGAGGATTCTTGCCGAAGCCGCGGCGGTGGGGCAGGCCACCGCGCGCGCCCTGGCCTATCGATGCCGGTTGAAGGAGGCGTACTTCTATCCGGACAGCGCGTGGAACACACCCTTCGTGGGAGGAAGCTCGGAATTCCTCAACGAGGGTGCGCGCCTGCTGGATGCGCGTTCGTATTTCTTCTTCTACGCCACCGGCATCACCCCGGCCATGGCCGTGCAGAGGGTGGGCGCCGGGTCGGCGTATGCATCCGCTTTCGTGGACTCGAAGAACCGGCCCTTCGACGGCGGCAGGACGTACCGGCTGCACCTGCCCGCGGGCATTCCGGCCAAGCAGTTCTGGTCGCTGGTGCTGTACGACACGCAGACGCGTTCCATGCTGCAGACCGACCAGCAGTTCCCAAGCATCGGCAGCCAGAAGAAGGGCGTGGTTACGAACGCCGATACTTCCGTGGATATCTACTTCGGGCCGAAGGCGCCGGCAGGCAAAGAGCGCAACTGGGTCCAGACATGGCCGGGGAAGGGATGGAGCATCATCCTCCGGTTGTATGGCCCGATGCAGCCGTTCTTCGACAGGACGTGGCGGCCGGGCGAAATAGAAGAAATGGAATGAAGGCCGAAGTTTTCCGTGTATTCCGGATGTTGGCTTGACCTATCAAGAGGAGCGAGGATCATGCAAGAGGTACATGGCTGGCTGGAAAACGAGACATTGAAGACCCGTTCCGGCGAGTTCTCGTTCGAGAACGGCTACCCGAGCGGCGACACCGGGCAGCGGTTGCGCGACCTGCGGGCGCTCAACCGGGCCACGGAGGTCTATCTCACGCAACTGATGCCGGTAAGCGAAATCGCGGTCCGGGAAGGAATGCGGAAGTTCGGTGCCACCAGACCGAACCAGGTGGTGCTGTGGGAGGATCTGATGGACGCGCAGACGGTCCTGCTCACGGGCAATACCGAAACCGTGTATGGCATGACGCACCTGGCGCTCGGGAGCGACGGGCCGACGGTGGTGGAAGCGCCCGCACGCATGCTTGGATTCCTGCAGGATGGACTGCAGCGCTACCTGGCCGACGTCGGGCCGCTGGGGCCGGACAAGGGCGAGGGCGGCAAGTTCCTGGTCCTGCCCCCGGGCTACGACGGCCCGGTCCCGGAAGGCTACTTCGTGGTGCGTTCGCCCACCTACTCGGTCATGTTCGCGGTGCGCGGGTTCCAGGTCGATGGAAAGACCGACGCCGCCGTCGCCCTCATGAAGGGGATCAAGGTCTATTCGCTGGCCGATGCGTCGTCGCCGCCGACGATGGAGTTCCTCGATGGGTCGCGCAAGGACATCGACACCCTGTTTCCGGACAACTTCCGCTTCTTCGAACTGCTGGCGATGCTGGTGGACGAGGAGCCGCTGGAGAGTTTCGGCCCGCTGGAGCGCTCGATGATGCAGGCCATCGGCATCGAGAAGGGCAAGGACTTCAGCCCCGACGAAGGCATGAAGTCCCTGCTGTCCGAAGCGGCGCGCCTGGGCGGCGCGATGGCGCGTGCGAACACCTATGCCGCTCCGTCCAGCTATTTCTATCCCGGGCGCAAGTGGCAGGGCACTCCCGAAGGGCAGACCTACAAGTTCGAGCGCGACGGCGCCCCGCAGATCGATGCGAGGAACAACGTGTACTACATGGCGGCCGGCAACTCCCCCGCCATGATGGAGAAGAACGTGGGCAAGGGTTCGCAGTACCTGTGGACCTACCGCGACGCCGACGACCAGTACCTCGATGGCGCCAGGAACTACCGGCTGCACATCCTCCCGGGCGTTCCCGCAGGCAACTTCTGGTCCGTCGTCGTGTACGACGCGCTCAGCCGGTCGCAGCTGCAGAACGGCCAGCCCTTCCCGTCGGTGAGCAGCTACACCGGGCCGGTGGCCAATGCGGATGGGTCCATCGACATCCTGTTCGGACCGGACGAGCCGGAAGGGAAGGCCAACTGGATCAGGACGGTCCCGGGCAAGGGCTGGTTTCCGCTCTTCCGCTTCTACAGCCCTACCGAGCAGTTCTTCGACAAGACATGGAAGCTCGAGGATATCGTAGCCCTGGGATGACCATCAGGCGTACGGGAGGCCGCTTCCGGCCATGCGGACGGCGCTCCGGCGTTGATGCTTTGAGCTTCGCGCGCAAGGCTCCGGACCTTGCGATCGCGGAGCCGCGGGCGTTGCGCGCAACCGGGGCGGTGGCACGGCAGGTGGCCGCCTGATCGAAGTAGTGCCCTCCTGTCTCTCCCCCGGCCGGCTACTCTCGCGCAGACGCTTGTCCGCTGGACACGGCAGTGGATTCGCCGCCTTCTGCCCGGGTTCCGTCGTCCGATTCCCGGTTTCGTCGCTTCCTGCTTGAGCAGTCCGCCGATCGGCAAACAAGATCGCCGCACTTTGCCCACTCAAGGTGACGACATGGATCGGTTGCTTGCGAAGTTGCGTAACGCCATCGCCCCGGTTCTGCTGCTGGCCGGATGTGGTATCCCGGTGGCGTCGATCGCCGCGGGCGGTGGCGAGGTTGCAGGCGCACCGGCGGCGGCCTACAGCCTGCGTTCGCAGGACATCCGCATCGGCGAAGGCGACTCGCTGCTGGCCGGCACGCTGGTGCTGCCGGCGCGGCCGGGGCGGGTGCCGGCGCTGGTCCTGGTTTCCGGGTCCGGGCCCAACGACCGGGATGGACGCATCCGCGGCTTCCGCGCCTATCGCGTCATCGCCGAACACCTGGCGCGCTCGGGTACCGCCGTGCTCCTGCTCGACCGGCGCGGGGTCGGCGGTTCGGCAGGCAACTGGAAGCACGAACGGATCGAGGACCGCACCGACGACACGCTGGCGGCGGTGCGGTGGCTGCGGCGGCGAGCGGAGGTGGATCCGGCGCAGGTCGGGGTGATGGGCCACAGCCAGGGCGGGTGGGTGGCCGAGCTCGCCGCCGCACGATCGCGCGACGTGGCCTTCGTCGTGCTCATGGCCGGGCCGGGCGAGACCGTGCGCGACCAGATCCTGACCGACGAGCGCAACGAACTGCTGCGCACCGGGCATTCGCCGGAGGAGGCGGAGGCGCGGGCGCGCCAGGTCGACCGCTGGCTGGCCGTGGCCGATGCGATCGCGCCGGCCTGCCGCGGGGTGGGCGGCCATCCGCTGTGCTACACGGTGGAATACGACCCGGCTCCCGCGTTGGCCCGCATCCACGTCCCGGTGCTGGCGCTGTTCGGTCAGCTGGACACGATGGTGCCGCCGGAACCCAACCGCACGCTGATCGAGGCCGGGCTGCGGCGGGCGGGCAACACGCAGCTCAGCGTGCGGGTGTTCGAGGGCGCGAACCACCAGTTCTGGGCGGCGAAAACCGGGGCCCGCGCCGAGTATGCGCAACTGCACCCTGCCTACGTTCCCGGCTTCCTGGATACGGTGAGCGAGTGGGTCGCGTCGGTGACGGCGCCTGCGGTCGCGGCGGGCGATTGAAGCGCGGCCCTGAGGTTCGTCGCCGGTACCGGCCATCCTGGAGTACGTTCCCCGCCAGGGGGCCATTGACGGAAACCGGCTGGCGCCGTGCCGCTGTCGATTTCCGCCCGGGCGATCCGTCGCTACGGCAGGAGCGGATCGCCCTGGCCCGCATCCGCGACCAACCCCGCGCCAGGCAACCTGCATCGAACCGGACGGAGACAGCGATGACCGCGACCATCACCGCATTCCGGCATTCGCCCGATCGCGGCAGGGGCCTGGCGCGCGACATGCGCGTGCGCTGGGCGCTGGAGGAGGCCGGGCAGCCCTGCCAGGTCCGCCTGCTTTCCTTCGAGGAGATGAAACAGCCGGCGCATCTGGCGCTGCATCCCTTCGGGCAGATCCCGACGTACGAGGAAGACGGGCTGGCCCTGTTCGAATCCGGCGCCATCGTGCTGCACATCGCCACCCGCCACCCGGGCCTGCTGCCGGAGGCTGCGGACGCGCGCATGCGGGCGATCGCCTGGATGTTCGCCGCGCTCAACACCGTGGAACCGCCCATCGTCGAGCGTTCGATGGCCTGGCTGTTCGAGCGCCAGGAGCCCTGGTACGCGCAGCGCGCGGCGCTGCTGGACGAGCGCGTGCGCCAGCGGCTCGGCGCGCTGTCCCGCCGGCTCGGCGCGGGCGAGTGGCTGGAGGGCGGGTTCAGCGCCGGCGACCTGCTGATGGTGACGGTGCTGGCGCGGCTGGAGGGCTCCGGGCTGGTGGAGGAGCACCAGAACCTCGCCGGGTTCGTCGCCCGCGGCAAGGCGCGGCCCGCCTACCGGCGCGCCTTCGAGGTGCAGCGGGAAGTGTTCCTGCAGGCCCAGGCGGGCGGAAAGCCGGCGCCGGCGTAGCCGTTTCGACAACACCGCGCAGGGTTTCGCAGTCGCCGATGCCGCCCGGCTGCAGGCGCTGATGGGAAGCGGGCCGCTGCAAAGGTCGGTTTCCGCTGCAACAGGGATGGGCGCTTCGCCTTCCGATTAGAATCGGCGCTTCCCGTCCGCCAGTCCTTTCGCCCTGACATGACCGCCACATCCACGCCGCTGCGCGGCAGCATCGTCGCCCTGGTCACCCCCATGCACGAGGACGGCAGCGTCGACTACCCCGCGCTGCGCCGGCTGATCGACTGGCACGTGGCCGAAGGCACCGATTGCATCGGTGTGGTCGGCACCACCGGCGAGTCGCCGACGGTGGACGTGGACGAACACTGCGAGATCATCAAGGTGGCGGTCGAGCAGGCCGCCGGGCGGGTACCGGTGATGGCCGGCTGCGGCGGCAACTCCACCGCCGAGGCGATCGTGCTGGCGCGGTTCGCGCGCCAGGTCGGCGCCGACAGCCAGCTGCAGGTGGTGCCGTACTACAACAAGCCCGGGCAGGAAGGGCAGTACCGCCACTTCAAGGCCATTGCCGAGGCCACCGGCGATCTGCCGATCGTGCTCTACAACGTGCCCGGCCGCACCGTCGCGGACCTGCAGCACGGCACCGTGCTGCGGCTGGCGCAGGTGCCGGGCATCGTCGGCATCAAGGAGGCCACCGGCAACCTGGAGCGCGCGCAGTGGCTCATCCGCGAAGCCCCGGCCGGCTTCGCCATCTATTCGGGCGACGACGCCACCGCGGTGGCGCTGATGCTGTGCGGCGGCCACGGCAACGTCAGCGTCACCGCCAACGTCGCGGCGCGGCTGATGCGCGAACTGTGCGCGGCGGCGCTGGCCGGCGACATCGAGAACGCGATGGCGATCCAGCTGCGCCTGCTGCCGGTGCACCGGCAGCTGTTCGTCGAGGCCAACCCGATTCCGGTGAAGTGGGCGATGGCACGCCTGGGCCTGTGCGGCGGCACCCTGCGCCTGCCGCTGACCGGGCTGGAGCCGGGCAACCAGGTCCTGGTGGAAGCGGCGCTGGGCGAGGCAGGGCTGCTGCCGGCCTGATCCGGTGCGGCGCGGACCGCCCGCAGCCCGCCGCCCCGGCTGGCCGGCCCGTCGCCGCCATCGGTCGTCCGCGGCGGGCACGGTGCGATATAGACTCGGCACGTGAGCGGCGGGAAGAAACGGGGAACGATGGATCCGTCACCAGTGACTGCACGGCGCGTGGCCGTCCTCCTGCGCATGGCCCTGTTGCCGATCGCCGTCGTGGCCGGGCATGCCGCGGCCCAGGAGATCGAGCCGCGCGCCTACGCCAACGCGCCGGTCGGGGTGAACTTCGCGGTCGTCGGCGCCGCCCATACCCGCGGCGGCCTGAGCTTCGACGCCTCCGTGCCGATCACCAACGAACGCCTGCACACCAACAGCCTGGTGCTGGCCTATGCGCGTTCGATGGCGTTGTGGGGCCGCTCGGCCAAGTTCGACGCGATCGTGCCCTACACGCGGCTCAGCGGTACGGCCGACTACCTGGGCGTGCCGACCGAACGCAAGGTCACCGGTTTCGGCCGGCCGGCGCTGCGGCTGGCGATGAACTTCCTCGGTGCCCCGGCGATGCGCATGTCCGAGTTCCGCGACTGGCAGCAGGACCTGATCGTCGGCGCCAGCCTGCAGGTGTCGCCGCCGCTGGGCCAGTACGACGGGGACCGGATCGTCAACATCGCCAGCAACCGCTGGTCGTTCAAGCCCGAACTGGGCCTGTCGAAGGCCGCGGGCCCGTGGACCGGCGAAGTGAAGCTGGCGGCGACCTTCTTCACCGACAACGACGACTTCTATGGCGGCACCACCCGTTCGCAGGAACCGGTGTACGCGTTGCAGGGCAACCTGATCCGCGGCATGGCGTCGGGGGCATGGTGGTCGTTCGATGCGACCTACTTCGCCGGCGGGCGCTCGCAGGTGGACGGTCGCTACAACCGCGACCTGCAGCAGAACTGGCGCGTCGGCGCTTCGCTGTCGCTGCCGGTGGACCGGCGCAATTCGGTCAAGTTCGCCGCGAGCAGCGGCGTGTATGCGCGCACCGGCAACGAGTTCGACGCGGTCGCGGTGTCCTGGCAGCACCGCTGGGGCGGCGGGTTCTAGTCGCCTGGCCTTTGCCGGGGGTGGCGACGGCGCCGGGCGCGGCCACGATCCGCCACGGGCCGGGCGCAGCCGGCGCGGCTAGCCCAGCGGCATCCTGGATGCCATCGCCTGCAGGCGCGCGCTGACGTAGGAGGCGTATTCCGGACCGGCCCTTTCCGCGATGGCCTCGGCGGCACCGGCGAACGCGCCCATCAGTTCGTCCGGGGGCGTCTCGGTGATGAGCCGGGGCAGGCGCGCTTCCAGCGCGTCGAGCAGGGCGACCAGCTCGGGATCCACTTCGTGCATGCGGCGTGCCCGTGTCTGCGGAAGGTGCGGTGTCGTGGCCGAGGATAGCGCGGCGAGGGCCACTTCTCACGCGCCTGTGCCGGCGGCCCGTCGATCATGCATCGGGCCGATCGAGGCGCGCGAAGGGTTTCGCGTCGATGGCCGCGACGGCTGCGGGTCCTGGCGCGGATCCGGGGTGGCCGCGCGCGGCTCCGTCGAGAGGCGGAACAGCCGCGCGCCATGCGGCGCCACTTCGGGGCTGAAGACGCCTTCCGCCGGCGGCAGGTCCGAGCGGCGCCACAGGTCGCGCACCGCGACCGGGCCGTCGAAACCGAGGCCGGCCAGGTCCACCGCCACCGGCCGCGTGGGCGGGGCGCCGGGCGTCGCGTCGCCGGTGTCGAACACCGCCAGGTAGGTCGCACCATCCTCCGCGTCGGCGATCCACGCGATCCGTCCGTCGTCGTCGCGGAACAGCTGCCGGTTGCCGCGGCTGTGCTGGTTCACCGCCAGGACTTCGTCGTTGGTGAGCAGCGACCAGGTGAAATCGTCGGTGCGGGTCAGGTCGCCGCCATGGATCAGCGGCGAACGCGCGATGCTCCACAGGGTCATCAGCGTGTACTGCTCGTCGCGGGTGAAGCGGGTGGGGCGGTCGAACTCGACGATGCCCAGCGGCAGCATGTCGGCGTCCGGCCAGGCGCCTTCCAGGCGGTACGGGGTCCAGTCGTGCAGGCGCTTGAACTGGGCCAGCAGCAGCGGCCACTGGTCCCAGAAGTCGTCGCTGATCCGCCACAGGTTGGCGTGGGTGCTGACGTGCGGGCCGGCCGCCAGCGGCGTTTCGCCCGGGGAGATGCTCAGCACGATCGGCCGGCCGGTGCGGTCGATCGCCTTGCGGATGGCCTCGACCTCGGCCTGGTGGTAGGGGCGGGCGAGGTCGTCGACCTTGACGAAGTCCACGCCCCAGTCGGCGAGCAGCTGCATCAGCGAGTCGTAGTAGGCCTGCGCGCCGGGGCGCGACATGTCCACGCCGTACATGTCCGGGTTCCACGGGCAGGTGCTGCCGCGGTCGGCGATGTCGGCGGCGTGGAGGTCCGTGCCGAGGATCGGCGTGTTGCGCTCGACCGCCTGCCGCGGAATGCCGCGCATCATGTGGATGCCGAACTTCAGCCCCTTTGCGTGGACGTAGTCGGCCAGCGGCTTGAAGCCGCGTCCGCCCGCGGCGGAGGGGAATTTCTGCGGCGCCGGGACCAGGCGGCTGTAGCCGTCCATGGCCAGCACCGCGCCTTCCTCGTAGACGTGGCCCTGGGCGGTCGGCTGGTACCACTGGATGTCGACGGTGAGGTACTGCCAGCCGTGCGGCTTGAGCCGCTGTGCCATCACGTCGGCCTGCTGCTGGATCTGCGCCTCGGTGACCGTGGTGCCGAAGGCGTCCCAGCTGTTCCAGCCCATCGGCGGGGTGCGCGCCCACTCGTGGAAGTCGGCTGCCGGCGACGCCGCGCCGGCCAGCACCAGGAGCAGTCCCAGCAGGCCGGCCGGTGCGTGAAGCTGAAAGCGTCGTGGGCGTCGCATCGGGTCCCCCTGTGCGCGGGCAGGAAGCCTGCAGCCGCACGCAGGCACTGTCCCGAGTATAGGAACGCCGCGCGCGGTGGCACCAATGACTTTCCCCGCGCGACCGATACCGTTGGCGGTATCGGTCGCGTCCATGACTTCCTGGCCGGGACCACGGCCGAGGACAACCCGCGCCTCGGACTTCCCGCACGCTTCACACGGAGCCCATCCTGCGCTCACCGCCGCGATCGATGCTGTGGCCGCTCCGGAACGGGTCGGCATGTGCCGGCATCCGGGCTTTCACGAGGCGATCTTCGGGAGGTGCGGCAATGGATGACAGGGTGAATGCGGACGGTCGCGTGCGCGGCAGGCACGGGCGCCGGGCGATGTGGATCGGGGCGGCGGTGCTGCTGGCGTTGCCGGCGGTGGCGATGCGGTTCACGACGGAGGTCGACTGGGGGCCGGAGGACTTCCTCGTCTTCGGCACGATGCTGCTGGTGGCGTGCGGCGCCTGCGAGCTGGCGCTGCGGACGATCGCCGGCCGGGCACAGCGGATCGCGGCGATCGCCGTGATCGCGCTGGCCTTCCTGCTGGTGTGGGCGGAACTGGCGGTGGGCATCTTCGACTGATGCCACGGGCCGCCGCGTGGCGGCCCGTGGCCGCGCGCGGAACGGACGGACTCCGCGCGCCGCGGCGTGCCGGGCCTCAGGCCGGCTCGGACGCGGCTTCGCCATCGCTCGCCGCCGTCGTCACGCTGCCGCGGTCATGGCTGTGGTCGCGGGCCAGGTACAGGTAGACCGCCGGCAGCACGAACAGGGTGAACGCGGTGCCGATGGTCATGCCCGAGGCGATCACCATGCCCAGCGAGAAGCGGGCGGCGGCGCCGGGGCCGTTGGCGATCAGCAGCGGGACCATGGCGAACACCAGCGCGGCGGTGGTCATCAGCACCGGGCGCAGGCGGATGCCGGCGGCCTGCTCGATCGCCTCGCGTTTCGACCGGCCCTGCTGCTGCAGCTTGTTGGCGAACTCCACGATCAGGATGCCGTGCTTGGCGATCACGCCGATCAGGGTGACCAGGCCGACCTGGGTGTAGATGTTGATGCTCATCCCGGGGAACGCCTCGATCCCGGAAAACTGCAGCACACCGGACACCAGCGCCAGCGCGTTGAGCACCAGCAGCGCGCCGGAGATCGCCATCGGCACGGTGATCAGCATGATCAGCGCGTCGCGGAAGCTCTCGAACTGCGCGGCCAGGACCAGGAAGATCGCGATCAGGGCGAAGGCCAGGGTCACCAGCATCGCCGCGCCTTCCTGCTTGAACTGGCGCGATTCGCCGGCGTAGTCGACGCTGTAGCCCTGCGGCAGCACGTCCTTCGCCGCCTGCTCCAGCACGCGCAGCGCCTCGCCCTTGGACACGCCCGGGCGCGGGGCGAAGGTGATGCCCACCGCGTTGAGCTGCTGGAAGCGCTTGAGCGTCTGCGGCTGCGCGGTCTCCTTCAGCGTGACCAGGGTCGACAGCGGCACCAGCTGCCCGTCGCGGGTGCGGGTGTAGTAGTTCTCCAGCTGCGCGGCGTTGAGCCGGTCGCTGCGCTGCACCTGCGGGATCACCCGGTAGGAGCGGTTCTCCATGGCGAAGCGGTTGACGTAGCCGCCCGAGAGCATCGCCGCCATGTCCGCGGCCAGGGTGCGCATGTCGATGCCGAGCATGGCCGCCTTCTCGCGGTCGATCTGCACCTCGATGCGCGGCTTGTCGATCTTCAGGTCCTTGTCCAGGAAGATGAAGCGGCGGCTCTCCATCGCCTTCTGCAGGATCGCGTCGGACAGTCCGCTGAGCTGTTCGAGCGAACCGATGCCCAGCACCAGGAACTCGCCGCCGCCGCCGTCGCCGCCGGCGCTGGGCAGCGAGGGCGGAACCAGGGCGAAGGTGTTCAGGCCGGTGATGCCGGACAGCTTGGGTTGCAGCGCCTGCTGCAGGACCTGGTTGGTGGAGCGGTCGCGCTGGCTCCACGGCTTGAGCACGAAGCCGCCCATCGCGCTGTTGCTGGCGCCGCCACCGCCGCCGAAGCCGCCGTTGAACAGGAAGAAGTCGTTGATCTCGGGGATGTCCCGGACCGTGGTCTCCAGTTCCTCGGTATAGCGCTCCACGTAGTCCAGCGTGGTGTAGGCGTCGGCGCTGCCGACGGCGAAGATGAAGCCCTCGTCCTCGATCGGCGCCGGTTCCTTGGGCGCGGTCGTGTACAGGAACACGCACGACACCAGCACCAGCGCGCCGAACACCGCGATCACCCCGCGGGTCTCCAGCGCGCCGTGCAGGCGCCGCTCGTAGCCGTCGCGCAGCCAGTCGAAGCGCGCGTCCAGCCACGCCTCCAGCCGGCTCTTGCCGTGCGCGCTGTGCGGCTTGAGCAGCCTGGCGCACATCATCGGCGACAGGGTCAGGGCGATGATGCCCGACAGCAGCACCGCGCCGGCCAGGGTGAAGGCGAACTCGGTGAACAGCACGCCGGTCAGCCCGCCCTGGAAGCCGATCGGCAGGTACACCGCGACCAGGGTGGTGGTCATCGCCACCACCGGCCAGGCCAGTTCGCGTGCGCCCTTGATCGCCGCGTCGTGCGGGCTCATGCCCCCTTCGATGTGGCGGTGGATGTTCTCCAGCACGATGATCGCGTCGTCCACCACGATCCCGATCGCCAGCACCATCGCCAGCAGCGTCAGCAGGTTGATGGTGAAGCCCATCAGCAGCATCAGGAACAGCGCGCCGACCAGCGACAGCGGCACGGTCACCGCCGGGATGACCACGCTGCGCAGCGAGCCCAGGAACAGGAAGATCACCACGATCACGATGACCACCGCCTCGATGATCGTCTTGACCACTTCGTTGATCGCGTCCTGGATCGACTCGGTGCTGTCGTAGGGGATGGTGGCGACGATGCCTTCCGGCAGCTGCGGCACGATCTCGTTGTCCCAGGCCTTGCGTACCTCCTCGATCACCTCCAGCGAGTTGGCGTCCGGGGACACGAAGATGCCCATGAAGGTGGCCGCGTCGCCGTTGATCCGCACCGATGTGCCGTAGTTCTCCGAACCCAGCTCGACGTCGGCGACCTCGCCCAGGCGCACGATCGCGCCGTCCTGCTCGCGCACGATCAGCCGGCGGAACTCCTCGGCGCTGCGCAGGTCGGTGCGCGCGGTCAGGTCCATCGCCACCATCTGGCCCTTGGTCGAGCCCAGCGCCGAGAGCACGTTGTTGGCCTGCAGCGCGGCGTTCACGTCGCTGGCGGTCACGCCCAGCGCCGCCATCCGGTCCGGCTTCATCCACACGCGCATGGCGAAGGTGCCGGCGCCCATGATGTCGGCGCGCTGCACGCCGGGGATGGTGGCGATGCGTGGTTCGACCGCGCGCATCAGGTAGTCGGTGATCTGGTTGTTGTCGAGCTGGTCGCTGGCGAAGGACACGTACATCGCCGCGATCTGCTGGCCCTGCTGCAGGTCGATCACCGGGTCCTCGGACTCGGCCGGCAGCTGGCTGCGCAGCTTGTTGACCTTGGCCGCGATCTGGGTGAGCGCCTCGTTGGCGTCGTGGTCCAGGCGGATGTAGGCCTGGATGGTGGAGATGCCGGCGGCGCTGGTCGAAGTCAGGTAGTCGATGCCCTCGGCGCTGGCCACCTCGCGCTCCAGCGGGGTGGTGACGAAGCCCTGCATCAGGTCGGCGTCGGCGCCGTAGTAGGCGGTGCTGACCGTGACCACTGCGTTCTGCAGCTCCGGGTACTGGCGCACGTTCAGTTCGTTGAACGAACGCAGCCCGAGCAGCAGGATGAACAGGCTGACGACCATCGCCAGCACCGGCTTGTTGATGAAGATGTCGGTGAATTTCATCTCAGCGGTTCTCGGGCTCGGGCTTGTCCTGCGCCGCTGGCTGCACCTGGTTGTTGATGGTCACGCCGGCGTCGTTGCGCAGGCGCAGCAGGCCGCTGGTCACCACCACGTCGCCGGGCTTCAGGCCGTCGGTGATGCCGACCAGGTCGCCGCGGGCCGGGCCGGTGGTGACGAAGCGCTGCTTGACCACGTGGGTGGCCTGCGGCATGCCCTCGACCGGCTTGATATCGGCCGCCGGCTTCGGCGCCTCGACCACCACGTATACCGAGTTGCCGTAGGGGTTGAAGCTGATCGCTGTCTGCGGCACCACGACCACGTCGCTGGACTGGCCCAGGTCGAAGCCGACCCGGCCGAAGGCGCCCGGGCGCAGCACGCCCTCCTTGTTGGCCAGCGTCGCGCGGACCTTGAAGTTGCGCGTGTTGGCGTCCACCGACGGTTCGATCGCGGTCACCTGCGCCTGGAACGGCTGGCCGGGCAGGGCGTCGACCTCCAGCCGCACCGGGGTGCCGATCGCGACCTGGTTCATGCGCTGCTCGGGCAGGGTGAAGTCGACGTGGATCGGGTCCAGCGCCTGCAGGCCGACGATCGGGTCGCCGGGATCGAGGTACTGGCCCAGGTTGGCCTTGCGGATGCCGAGCACGCCGTCGAACGGCGCGCGGATGGTCTTCTGCGCGATCAGCGCGCGCTGCGCCTCGGCCTGGGCCCGGGTGCTGGCCGCGTCGGCGATGCGCTCGTCCACTTCCGAACGCGACACGAGCTTCTGCTCGCCCAGTTCGCGCCAGCGGTCGCGCTGGGTGACGGCCAGGTTCGCGGCGGTCTCCAGCGCCTTCAGCTGGGCCTGCTCGTTGGCGGTGTTCAGCTGCACCAGCAGTTCGCCCTTGCGCACCTTCTGTCCCGACTCGAACGCGATCTGCTGGACCACGCCGCCGGCCTCGGTGGTCACGTCGGTGCCGTTGTCGGCCACCAGCGTGCCGACCGCCTCGGCGCTGCCGCTCCAGTGTTCGCTGCGGGCCTCGAAGGTGCTGACCTCCACCGGCGGCTGCGGCATGTTGTCGAAGAACTGGTTGGTCATCGCGCCCATTACCGCCTTGACCGCGAACACGCCGCCGAAGATCACGGCGACGGCGATCAGCATCCACGCCATGCGGCGGCGGGCGGAGGGTTGGCGCGGGGCACGTTGCGGACTACGGCTCATGGCGATTGCGTTCCTTTGCTCGATGGGGCGCACCGCCACGGGATGCCGGTGGGGAACCGGGGCAGGCATGGCGGACGGGACGTGGCGGAGTGCGGGGCGGGCGGCGGGCCCGGCGGCGGCCGCGGTGCTGCGTGGAGGTGCGGATTCTGACGGCGGCGGGCCGGCCGGGCAACGGTTGAAATCGCGCCGCGGATCGTGACCGCGTGGACGCCGCCGTACGCGGGACCGGCCAATGGCATCCGGCCCGGGCAGCGCTGCACGGACCGGCCGGGCAGGATGGGCGCAAGCGACTCGCGGTGGCGCCGCTGTCAGGATCGGGACGATGCCATATCTGCCAGAATCGTCGCCGACTCCACGCCCGCCACCGCCTGCCGATGAGTGCACCTGCCTCGCCACGCCGCATCCTGTTCGCCAGCCTCATCGGTACGACGATCGAGTTCTTCGATTTCTACATCTACGCCACCGCCGCGGTGCTGGTGTTCCCGCACCTGTTCTTCCCCGCCTCCGAACCCGGCGCGGCGGTCCTGCAGTCGCTGGCCACCTTCGCCCTGGCGTTCTTCGCCCGGCCGCTGGGCTCGGCGGTGTTCGGCCACTACGGCGACCGGATCGGGCGCAAGGCCACGCTGGTGGCGGCGCTGCTGACCATGGGCATCTCCACGGTGCTGATCGGCCTGCTGCCGACCTATGCCCAGATCGGCGTCGCCGCGCCGGCGTTGCTGGCGCTGTGCCGCTTCGGCCAGGGCCTGGGCCTGGGCGGCGAGTGGGGCGGTGCGGTGCTTCTGGCCACCGAGAACGCGCCGCCCGGCAAGCGGGCCTGGTACGGCATGTTCCCGCAGCTGGGCGCGCCGCTGGGCTTCCTGTGCTCGAGCGGTGTGTTCCTGCTGCTGTCGCATTTCCTGGACGACGCGCAGTTCGTGGCCTGGGGCTGGCGGGTGCCGTTCATCGCCAGCGCGGCGCTGGTCCTGGTCGGCCTGTGGGTGCGGCTGCGGATCACCGAGACGCCGGCCTTCCAGAAGACCCTGCAGCGCGAGGAGCGCGAACGCCTGCCGATGGCCACGGTGCTGGGCAAGCACGCCGGCACCCTGGTGGTCGGCACGCTGGCGCTGATGGCGACCTTCGTCCTGTTCTACCTGATGACCGTGTTCGCGCTGAGCTGGGGCACCTCGCAGCTGGGCTACGGTCGCCAGGAATTCCTGCTGCTGCAGATGGTCGGCGTGCTGTGCTTCGCCGCGACGATCCCGCTGTCGGCGATGTACGCCGACCGCAGCGGCCGGCGCCGGGCGATGATCGTGGCCACCGTCGCGATCATCGTGTTCGGGCTGCTGTTCGAACCGCTGTTCGCGCCGGGCAGCGAAGGCCGGGTGCTGCTGTTCCTGTGCCTGGGGCTGGGCTTGATGGGCCTGACCTACGGGCCGTGCGGCACGATCCTGGCGGAGATGTTCCCGACGCCGGTGCGTTATACCGGCGCGTCGCTGGCGTTCAACCTGGCCGGCATCCTCGGCGCCTCGCCGGCACCGTACATCGCCACCCGCCTGGCCGGCAGCCATGGCATCGCCGCGGTGGGCTGGTACCTGAGCGGCATGGCGACGCTGACCCTGCTGGCGCTGCTGCTGGTGCCGCGCGACGCCGACCGGGCATCGCCCGCGCTGTAGGGGCCCGTGTTGCGGGCGCGTTCACCACAATGCGTCGCGCAGCCGGTACCAGGCCATCGCCAGCACCAGCAGCGGGGTGCGCAGGGCACGGCCGCCGGGGAAGGGCGCGTGCGGGATCTTCGCGAACAGGTCCAGCCGCTGCGACTGCCCGCGGATCGCCTCGGCGACGAGTCTGCCGGCCAGCCCGGTGCTGGCCACGCCGTGCCCGGAGAAACCCTGGGCGAAATACACGTTCGGGGTGAGCCGGCCCCAGTGCGGTGCGCGGTTGAGCGAGATGTCGACGTAGCCGCCCCACAGGTACTCCACCGGCACGTCGGCCAGCTGCGGGAACACCGCGCGGATGCGCCGGCGCATCACCCCGCGCAGGTTCGGCGGCGGATAACTGGAATAGCTGGCGCGGCCGCCGAACAGCAAACGGTGGTCGCGGCTGAGGCGGAAGTAGTCCAGCGCCCAGTTCACGTCGGCCACCGCCATGCCGTTGCGGATCAGCGCGCGCGCGCGTCCGGCGCCCAGCGGCGCGGTGGCGGCGATGTAGGTGCCCACCGGCATCACCCGTGATTCCAGTTCCGGGGCGATTCCGCGCAGCCAGGCGTTGCCGGCGAGCACGGCGAAATCGGCGGCGACCTCGCCATGCGCCGTGCGCAGGCGCGGCTTCGTGCCGCGCACCAGCTCCACCACCGGCGACCGCTCGAAGATGCGCACGCCGGCGGCCAGCGCGGCGCGGGCCAGGCCGAAGGCGTATTCCAGTGGATGCAGGTGGCCGCTGGCCGCGTCGTACACCGCGCCGAGGTAGCGGTCCGAATCCAGCTCGGCGCGCAGCCGCCGGCAGTCCCACCACTGCAGTGGATAGCCGTACTTCTCCGCCATTTCGACGATGCCGGCGCGCAGCGCGCGCTCCTGCCGCGGCTTGATCGGCACGTGCGCGTGGCCGTCGCGCCAGTCGCATTCGATGCCGTGGCGGGCGATGCGCGTGCGCAACAGGTCCATGCCCTCGCGCGAGAGGCCGAACAGCGCTTTCGCCGCATCGCGGCCGAGCAGGTCTTCCAGCGTCGACTGCTCGCAGCCATAGCCGACGATGGCCTGGCCGCCGTTGCGCCCGGAAGCGCCCCAGCCGATGCGTTCGGCCTCCACCACCACCACGCGGTAGCCGGCCTGCGCCAGCTCCAGCGCCGCCGACAGGCCGGTGTAGCCGGCACCGAGGATGCACACGTCGGCGTCGTCCACCACGCCGTGAAGCACCGGCTGCCCGGGCAGCGGGGTCGCGCTGGCGGCGTACCAGCTGGGCGGATAGGCGGAGACGGCGTTCATGCGATGGAGATGGCACCACGTGCGCCGCGCCAGTCGCGTCGCGCATGCGCGACGCATCCGTCACACCGTACGCAGGTACCAGGCATAGTCCAGGTCCGGCACCAGCGCATTGAAGTCGTGCATCTCCTTGCGCTTCTGCTGCCCGTAGATGTGCCTGAACGACTCGCCGTACCAGCGCGCGGCGAATGCGCTGCCGAGGAAGTCGTCGATCGCCTCGCGCCAGTGCGGCGCGCGCGCCGGATGCTGCTCGTAGGCGTTGCCGGCCACCGGCGGCCCCGGGTCCAGCTGCTGTTCGATCCCGTCCAGCATCCCGGCCAGCACCGCCGCGGCGACCAGGTAGGGATTGGCGTCGGCGCCGGCGATGCGGTGCTCGATGCGGGTGTTGGCCGCGTCGCTGTGCGGGATGCGCATGGCCACGGTGCGGTTGTTGAAGCCCCAGCTGTCGTTGAGCGGGACGAAGGCGTTGGCCACGAAGCGGCGGTAGCTGTTGGCGTGCGGCGCGAACAGCAGCAGGTTGTCGCGCGCGCTGGCCTGCAACCCGCCGATCGCATGGCGCAAGGTATCGGCCGGGGCGTCGGCGGTGCCCGCGAACAGGTTGCGGCCGTCGCGGTCGAGCAGGCTCGCGTGCAGGTGCAGGCCGCTGCCGGCCTGGCCGGCCAGCGGCTTGGCCATGAAGCTGGCCAGCGCGCCCTGCTGCATCGCGATCGCCTTGATCGCGCGCTTGAGCAGCACCGCGTCGTCGCAGGCGGCCAGCGCGTCGGCGCGGTGCTGGAGGTTGATCTCGAACTGGCCCGGCGCGTACTCGGCCACCGCGGTGTCGGCCGGGATCCGCTGCGCCTCGCAGGCGCGGGCGACGGCGTCGATGAAACCGGCGTTCTCGTCCAGGTCGTCGATCGAATAGACCTGGGTGCTGTCGTTGCGGCGGCCGTCGCTGGCGTTGCGCGTGGGTTGCGGGCGGCCGTCGGCGCCGGGCAGGCGATCGAACAGGTAGAACTCCAGTTCCACCGCGACCACCGGCGTCAGCCCCAGCGCGCGATAGCGGTCGAGCACGCGCTGCAACACCTGGCGCGGATGCGCCTGGAACCAGCCGCCGGCACCGTCCTCCATCGCCAGCAGCAGCTGCAGCGCCGGCCGCGGCGACCACGGCACCGGGCGCAGGCTGCCGGGGACCGGCCGGCAGATGCGGTCCTCGTCGCCGATGTCGTAGCCCAGTCCGGTCTCCTCGACGGTATTGCCGGTGATGTCGGCGGCCACCAGCGACATCGGCAGGCACACGCCGCCGGCGTAGACCTTCTCCAGCGCGTCGGCGGTGACGCGCTTGCCGCGCAGCACGCCGTTGCCGTCCGGCAGCAGCAGGTCGACGTGGGCGTCCTCGTGGCCGGGCAGGGCGCGCAGGGTCTGCAGGTCCCCGGGCGGCAGCGCGGAGGGAGCGGATTGGCGGTTCATCGAAGGCCTCGACGGGTGCCGGTGGAGAGTATCAGGCCGGTGCCTCGTCAAGAATACTCAACGGCTGTCCCGCGTATGGGCCCCAATGTGCGCACCAAAGCAGGGCAATGGGCTGATTGGACGGGTCCGTGTTGTAAAAATAAAACGGCCGGGGTAAGTTGCCCGAACGCCACCGGAACCCTCCGCGCATGGCCCTGCCGCCGCTGGTCGGCCTGCCGACCGACCGCAAACAGATCGGCCCGCATCCGTTCCTCGCCGTCGGCGAGAAGTACGTGCGCGCGGTGGCCGACGGCGCCGGTGCGACCCCGGTCCTGCTGCCGGCGCTGCAGCCACCACTGCCGCCGGACGCGTGGCTGGAACGCCTGGACGGCCTGCTGCTGACCGGCGCGATCAGCAACATCGAGCCGCACCATTACTCCGGCGAACCCTCCTGGGAAGGCAACCTGCACGACCCGGCGCGCGACGCCACCACCCTGGGGCTGATCCCGCGGGCGGTGGCCATGGGCCTGCCGGTGCTGGCGATCTGCCGCGGCTTCCAGGAGGTCAACGTCGCCTTCGGCGGCACCCTGTACCAGAAGCTGCACGAAGCGACCGGCTTCGCCGACCACCGCGAGAATCCGGATGACCCGCTCGAACTCCAGTACGCACCGTCGCACGACATCCGCCTGGCCGAAGGCGGGTTGCTGGCCGCCATCGCCGGCGGCACCCGCGCGCGGGTGAATTCGCTGCACGGGCAGGGCGTGGCCCGCCTGGGCGACGGACTGGTGGTGGAGGCGATCGCGCCGGACGGGGCGATCGAGGCCTTCCGCGGCGGCGGCGGCTTCCTGCTCGGCGTGCAGTGGCACCCCGAGTGGCAGGTGACGCAGAACCCGTTCCACCTGGGCATCTTCCGCGCCTTCGGCGATGCCTGCCGCGCCTATGCCGCGCGGCACGCGCGCCTGGCTTCCGCCGCCTGCGCCTGAAACCCGCCTCCCACGGATTCCCATGACCACCCGTCCGACCCGCAGCAAGCCCGCCAGCACCGCCCAGCAGGAAAGCTCGCTGCGGCGCTGGCTCAAGGAGCGGCACATCACCGAGGTCGAGTGCCTGGTGCCGGACATCACCGGCAATGCCAGGGGCAAGATCATCCCGGCCGCCAAGTTCTCGCACGACTACGGCACCCGGCTGCCCGAGGGCATCTTCGCCACCACCGTCACCGGCGAGTACCCGGACGACTACTACGAACTGACCTCGCCGTCGGACTCGGACATGCTGCTGCAGCCGGACCCGGATACGGTGCGGATGGTGCCGTGGGCGACCGACCCGACCGCGCAGATCATCCACGATTGCCGCACCAAGGACGGCCAGCCGCACGAACTGGCGCCGCGCAACGTGCTGCGCCGCGTGCTGGCCGCCTACGAGGCGGTCGGCCTGCGGCCGGTAGTGGCGCCGGAACTGGAATTCTTCCTGGTGCAGAAGAACACCGACCCGGACTTCCCGCTGCTGCCCCCGGCCGGCCGCTCCGGCCGCCCGGAGACGGCGCGGCAGTCGTACTCGATCGACGCGGTCAACGAGTTCGACCCGATCCTGGACCTGATGTACGACTACTGCGAGGCGATGGAGCTGGACGTGGACACGCTGATCCACGAGTCCGGCGCGGCCCAGCTGGAGGTCAACTTCACCCATGCCGGCGCGCTCTCGCGCGCCGACCACGTGTTCCTGTTCAAGCGCACCATGCGCGAGGCGGCGCTGCGTCACGGCATCTACGCCACCTTCCTGGCCAAGCCGATGGAGAACGAGCCGGGCAGCGCCATGCACATCCACCAGAGCCTGGTGGACGTCAAGCGCGGCCACAACGTGTTCGCCGGCAAGGCGCCGGGCAAGCACAGCCCGATGTTCATGCACTACCTGGGCGGCCTGCAGAAGTACGTGCCGATGGCGATGGCGTTCTTCGCGCCGAACGTGAACTCCTACCGGCGCCTGGCCCTGGGCCAGGTGGCGCCGATCAACGTGCACTGGGGCTACGACAACCGCACCTGCGGGCTGCGCGTGCCGATGGACACCCCGGAGAACACCCGGGTGGAGAGCCGCTTCGCCGGTTCCGACGCCAATCCGTACCTGGCCATGGCCGCGACCCTGGCCTGCGGCCTGCTCGGCATCCGCGAGAAGCTGCAGCCGATGCCGCCGACCGCGCACAGCGCGCAGGACGCCGGCTTCGCCCTGCCGCGCTCGCTGGGCGAGGCGCTGGACGGACTGGAGGCCTGCACGACGCTGCACGAGATGCTGGGCCCGCGCTTCGTGCGCGCCTACGTCTCGGTCAAGCGCAAGGAGTACGAGACCTTCTTCCGCGTGATCAGTTCGTGGGAACGCGAGTTCCTGCTGCTGAACGTATGACCCCGCCTCCCGACGCGACCGCCATGGACGCCACCCACATCCGCGAACTGCAGCGCCTCGACGCCGCCCACCACCTGCACCCGTTCAACGACAACGCGGCGCTGGCGAAGAAGGGCACCCGGGTGCTGGTCCGCGGCGAGGGCTGCTACGTCTGGGACGCCGACGGCAACCAGCTGCTGGACGCCTTCGCCGGGCTGTGGTGCGTGAACATCGGCTACGGCCGCCGCGAACTGGGCGAGGCCGCGTCCAGGCAGATGACGCAGCTGGCCTACTACAACAGCTTCTTCCAGTGCACGACCGAGCCGACCATCCACCTGGCGGCGAAGCTCGCCGAACTGGCGCCGGGCGACATCAACCACGCGTTCTTCGTCAATTCCGGATCGGAAGCCAACGACACCATCCTGCGCTTGGTCCGCCACTTCTGGGCGGTGCAGGACCAGCCGCGCAGGAACATCTTCATCGGCCGCCACGACGGCTACCACGGCACCACCGTGGCCGGGGCCAGCCTGGGCGGGATGAAGGGCATGCACAGCCAGGGCGGGCTGCCGATCCCGGACATCCACCACATCGACCCGCCGTTCTGGTTCGCCGACGGCGGCGACCTGGACGAGGACGAGTACGGCCTGGTCGCCGCGCGCCGGCTCGAGCGGAAGATCCTGGAACTGGGGCCGGAGCGGGTGGCCGCGTTCATCGGCGAGCCGGTCATGGGCGCCATCGGCGTGTACATCCCGCCGAAGACCTACTGGCCGGAGATCGAGCGGATCTGCCGGAAATACGACGTGCTGCTGGTCGCCGACGAGGTGATCTGCGGCTTCGGCCGCACCGGGCAGTGGTTCGGTTCGCAGTACTTCGGCTTCCAGCCCGACGTGATGACCATTGCCAAGGGCATCACCTCCGGCTACATCCCGCTGGGCGCGGCGATGTTCAACGACCGCGTCGCCGGCGTGCTCAAGGACAGTGGCGGCGAGCTGGCGCACGGGGCGACGTATTCGGGCCATCCGGTGTGCGCGGCGGTGGCGCTGGAGAACCTGCGGATCCTGCAGGAGGAACGCATCGTCGAGCATGCCCGCGACGGTATCGTTCCGTACCTGGCGCAGCGCTGGGCCGAACTGGGCGAACACCGCCTGGTCGGCCAGGCCCGCATCGCCGGGCTGATGGGCGCGCTGGAGCTGGTGCCGGACAAGGGCCGGCGCGCTTTCTTCCCAGAGCGCGGCAAGGTCGGCGCGCTGTGCCGCGACCTCGCCCTGCGCCACGGCCTGATCCTGCGCGCCACCTACGACGCGATGCTGCTGTCGCCGCCGCTGGTGATCAGTCGGGCGCAGGTGGACGAACTGTTCGACAAGGCCTGGAAGGCGCTGGACGGAACCGCCGCCGCGCTGGGCAAATGACCGGGGCGGCGCTACGCTGCCCCGACCCCGAAACCGTGACGAGGAGCACCCCATGAAGCTGCGTCCGCTGACCCCGTACCTGCCGGCTTCGCGCCTGCTGATCGCGGGCATCGCCGCCGTCCTGCTCGCCGCCTGTGGCGGCAAGGATCCGGCCGGATCCACCGCGACGGCGGGCAAGGACGCCGGTGCCGAGGAGAAGGTGCTCAACGTCTACAACTACTCGGACTACATCGCCGAGAGCACCATCCCCGACTTCGAGAAGCAGTCGGGCATCCGCGTCACCTACGACGTCTACGACAGCGACGAGGTGCTGGAGACCAAGCTGCTGGCCGGTTCCAGCGGCTACGACGTGGTGGTGCCGACCCTGAACTTCTTCGGCCGGCAGATCCAGGCCGGCGTGTTCATGCCGCTGGACAAGTCGAAGATCCCGAACCTGGCCAACCTGGACCCGAAGGTGATGGAACTCATCGCCACCCAGGACCCGGGCAACAAGTACGGCGTGCCGTACATGTCGGGCACCACCGGCATCGGTTTCAACGTCGACAAGGTCAAGGCGGCGTTCGGCAGCACCGACGTGACCGACAGCTGGAGCCTGGTGTTCGACCCGGCCAAGATCAGCAAGCTCAAGGATTGCGGCGTGACCCTGCTCGACACCCCGTCGGACATGATCCCGATCGCGCTGCACTACCTGGGCGAGGATCCGCACAGCGCCGACCCGGCGGTGATCCAGAAGGCCGCCGACCTCATCAAGGGCATCCGCCCGTACGTGCAGAACTTCCATTCCAGCCAGTACGTCAGCTCGCTGGCCAACGGCACCACCTGTCTTGTGGTGGGCTGGTCCGGCGACATCATCCAGGCCCGCGACCGCGCCGAGGAAGCCGGCAACGGGGTCAACGTGGGTTTCTCGATCCCGAAGGAGGGCGCACCGCAGTGGTTCGACATGCTGGCGATCCCGGCCGACGCCAAGCACCCGGAGAACGCCTACGCGTTCATCAACTACCTGCTCGAGCCGCAGGTGGCGGCCAACAATACGGACTACATCCAGTACGCCAACCCGGTGGCCGCGGCCACGCCGCTGGTGGACGAGGCGATCCGCAACGATCCGACGATCTACCCGCCGGACGAGGTGAAGGCCAAGCTGTTCACCTACGCGATCAACTCGCCGGAGACCGACAAGCTGTACACGCGGTTGTGGACGGAGATCAAGACCGGCCGTTGACCGCGGCGGGGTGAGGCCTGCCGGCCGCAGCTGCGGCCGGCCTGCAAGGCCCGGCGACATCGCAATACGCACCAGCGTCAACGCAAGTGGGTGGGAGTTCGAGGGGAGGGGAACCCGGGGACGCCACCGCAAGGCGGCGTCGTGGACAACCGACAGGCCCTGCGGGGCGATGGGGAAGCGACGATGGGCAGGCTGAAACCGATCTGGCTGTTGATGGGGTGCGTGGCGTTCGCGTCGGCAGGCGTACTGTCCGGGTGCGGCAAGAAGGAACCGGCGGCCGGCGGTGCCGCGGTGGCGGAAACACCGGCGCCCGACGCGGGCGTGCTGAACGTCTACAACTGGTCCGACTACATCGCCGAGGACATCGTGCCGGCGTTCGAGCGCGAGCGCGGGACCAAGGTCAACTACGGCGTGTTCGACAGCAACGAAGTGCTGGAGGCCAAGCTGCTGGCGGGCGGCTCGGGGTTCGACGTGGTCGTGCCGGGGCTGCAGTTCCTCGGCCGGCAGGTCCAGGCCGGGGTGTTCCAGCCGCTGGAAAAGGAACGGCTGAAGAACTACGGCGGCCTCGACCCGGAGCTGATGAAGCGCATCGCCGTCCAGGATCCGGGCAACCAGTATTCGGTCCCGTACCTGTGGGGCACCACCGGCATCGGCTACAACGTCGACAGGCTCACCGCCGCCTTCGGCAGTACCGACATCGCCGGCAGCTGGGACCTGGTGTTCAAGCCGGAAAACCTCAGCAAGATGAAGGATTGCGGGGTGATGTTCCTGGACGCGCCATCCGAGGTGGTTCCGGTCGTGCTGAACTACCTGGGCGAAGACCCCAACAGCACCGATCCGGCGGTGATCGAAAAGGCCACCGCGCTGCTGAAGACCCTGCGCCCCTATATCCAGACTTTCCACTCCTCGCAGTACATCGACGCGCTGGCCAACGGCAGCGCCTGCCTGGTGATCGGCTGGTCGGGCGACGTGCTGCAGGCGCGCGACCGCGCCGACGAGTCCGGCAACGGCGTCAAGGTGGCCTACTCGATCCCGAAGGAGGGCACGGCGCTGTTCTTCGACATGCTCGCCATCCCCAGGGATGCGAAGAACCTGGACAACGCCTACGCCTTCATCGACTACCTCCTGCGTCCGGACGTGGCCGCGGCCAACAGCAACTACGTCAGCTACCCGAACCCGGTGCCGGCGTCGCTGCCGATGGTGGACGAGGCGATCCGCAACGACCCGACCATCTATCCGCCCCCGGAAACCGCGGCGAAGCTGTTCACCCTGGCGATCCTCCCGCCCGAGGTGGACCGCCTGTACACCCGGCTCTGGACCGAACTGAAGACCGGCCGTTAGGCTGGACGGCAACGCAGGCGCGGGTTGCCGACCTTCCGGCCGGCAGCCCGCCCTCCCACCTGGAGTGGTCATGGCGGCGATCAACGAACGCGCGAACGGGTTCCCGGCCGAAGCCGGCAGCGAGCGCTACCTGCGGATCGAGGGCGTGCGCAAGGAGTTCGACGGCTTCGTCGCCGTCGACGACGTCAGCCTGGACATCCGCAAGGGCGAGATCTTCGCCCTGCTGGGCGGCTCGGGCAGCGGCAAGTCCACGCTGCTGCGCTGCCTGGCCGGTTTCGAGCGGCCGACGAAGGGGAAGATCGTGCTCGACGGCGAGGTCATGAACGACCTGCCGCCGTACGAGCGGCCGATCAACATGATGTTCCAGTCCTATGCGCTGTTCCCGCACATGACCGTGGAGCAGAACATCGCCTTCGGCCTCAAGCAGGACGGGCTGGCCAAGGACGCCATCCGCAGGCGGGTGGGCGAGATGCTGGAGATGGTGCAACTGGAGAAGCTGGCCAAGCGCAAGCCGCACCAGCTGTCCGGCGGCCAGCAGCAGCGCGTGGCCCTGGCCCGCTCGCTGGCCAAGGGGCCCAAGCTGCTCCTGCTCGACGAGCCGATGGGTGCGCTGGACAAGAAGCTGCGCTCGCGCATGCAGCTGGAGCTGGTCAACATCATCGAAACCTCCGGGGTGACCTGCGTGATGGTCACCCACGACCAGGAGGAGGCGATGACCATGGCCACCCGCATCGCGCTGATCGACCAGGGCTGGATCCAGCAGGTCGGCACCCCGGACGAGATCTACGAACAGCCGGGCAACCGCTTCGCCGCCGGGTTCATCGGCTCGGTCAACCTGGTGGAGGCGACCATCGACGAGGACGAGCCGGACTACGTGACCCTGCGCACGCCGGCCTTCGACGCGCCGATCCACATCGGCCATGGCATCACCGGCTTCGAGGGCCAGCAGGTGTCCTTCGCCCTGCGCCCGGAGAAGCTGGGCATCGGCAAGGCCGAACCGGAGCAGCCGCACAACAAGGCGCACGGCACGATCGAGGACATCGCCTATTTCGGCAGCCATTCGGTCTACCACGTGCGGTTGCCGTCGGGCATCAAGCTGATGGCCAACTTCACCAACCAGCAGCGCTGGGCCAGCGAGGGCATGACCTGGGGCGACCAGGTATGGCTGTGGTGGGGCGACAACGACGGCGTGGTGCTGACCTCATGAACGCGCGCGCGCTGAAGCGGTTCTTTCCCGGCGGCCGCTGGGCGGTGATCGCGGTGCCGTTCCTGTGGCTGCTGCTGTTCTTCGCGATCCCGTTCCTGATCGTGCTGAAGATCTCCTTCTCGCGGCTGGCCATCGCCATGCCGCCGTACACGCCGATCGTGGAGTACGTGGACAAGGCGCTGACCCTGCGCCTGAACCTGGGCAACTACGTGGCCCTGTTCACCGACTCGCAGTACGTGGTCGCCTACCTGAGCTCGATCAGGATCGCGGCGGTGTCGACCCTGCTGTGCCTGCTGATCGGCTACCCGATGGCCTATTTCATCGCGCGGATGAAGCCGTCCACCCGCAACATCGCGCTGATGGCGGTGGTGCTGCCGTCGTGGATCTCGTTCCTGCTGCGCGTCTACGCCTGGGTCGGGATCCTCGACGCCAACGGCATCCTCAACCGCGCACTGATGGGGCTGGGCGTCATCGACGCGCCGCTGCGCATCCTCTACACCCCGCTGGCGGCGTACATCGGCATCGTCTACTGCTACCTGCCGTTCATGGTGCTGCCGCTGTACGCCAACCTGGTCAAGCTGGACCTGCGCCTGCTGGAGGCCGCCTACGACCTGGGCGCCAAACCGTGGCAGGCGTTCCTGCGCATCACCCTGCCGCTGTCGCGCGCCGGCATCGTGGCCGGCTGCATGCTGGTGATGATCCCGGCGGTGGGCGAGTTCGTGATCCCGGAGATGCTGGGCGGGCCGGACACGCTGATGATCGGCCGGGTGTTGTGGGGCGAGTTCTTCAACAACCGCGACTGGCCGGCGGCCTCGGCGGTGGCGATCGTGATGCTGCTGCTGCTGATGGTGCCGATCCTGGTCTTCAACCGCTACCAGCAGAAGGAAATGGAGGGCCGGCTGACATGAACCCGACCTTCGGACAACGCCTGCTGCGCTGGACGGTGCTGGCGCTCGGATACGCCTTCCTGTACCTGCCGATCGTGCTGCTGATCGTGTACTCGTTCAATGCCTCGCGCCTGGCCACGGTCTGGGCCGGCTTCTCGACCAAGTGGTACGGCGAACTGCTGCGCGACCGGCAGATCCTGGAGGCGGCCTGGGTCAGCCTGCGCATCGCCTTCTGGACCGCCACCGCGGCCACGGTCATCGGCACGCTCGGGGCGATGGTGATGACCCGCTTCCACCGCTTCCCGGGCAAGACCATGTTCGGCGCGCTGATCACCGCGCCGCTGGTGATGCCGGAGGTGATCATCGGCCTGTCGATCCTGCTGATGCTGGTGTCGGTGGGTGCGGCGATGGGCATCCCCTCCAAGGGCATGGTCGCGATCTGGATCGCGCACGTGACCCTGACCGTGTCCTTCGTCACCGTGGTGGTGTCCTCGCGCCTGCAGGAGCTGGACAAGTCGCTGGAGGAAGCGGCGATGGACCTGGGCGCCAACCGGCTCAAGGTGTTCTTCCTGATCACCCTGCCGATCATCGCCCCGGCGCTGGTCAGTGGCTGGCTGCTGGCCTTCACCCTGTCGCTGGACGACGTGGTCATCGCCAGTTTCGTCGCCGGTCCCGATTCGACCACGCTGCCGATCAAGGTGTTCTCCTCGGTGCGGCTGGGCGTGAGCCCGAAGATCAACGCACTGGCCACGCTGATGATCATGGCCGTGTCGATCGCCGCGATCGTCGGCTGGTGGCTGATGTACCGCGAGGACAGGCGGCGCCAGCTGGACATGCAGCTGGCGCTGCAGGAGAACGGCTGATGCCGCGGACGCGGCGCCGCGGAGTTCCCTGTCCGTTCGCCACGTCGCGCTAACCTGGCCGGCCCATACTGCGGGCCTGGTACGAGAGCGAGTGCAGCGATGAGCGTCGAGACGATCAACCCCGCGACCGGGCAGGTCGAATATCGCCATGAACTGATGGGTGCGGCGCAGGTCGAGGCCGTGCTGGCCGCCGCGCAGGCGGCGTTCCCGGCCTGGTCGCAGCGCAGCCTGGAATCGCGCGGCGCCGTGCTGCACGCCATCGGCGCAGCCCTGCGCCGGCGCCGCGAAGACCTGCAGCGGACCCTGACCGCCGAGATGGGCAAGCTGCGCAAGGAGGCCCTGGCGGAAATCGACAAATGCGCCAGTGCCTGCGACTACTACGCCGACCAGGCCGCCGGCTACCTGGCCGACCAGCCCGTCGCCACCGAGGCCCGGCGCAGCTACGTGCGCTACGAACCGCTGGGCTGCGTACTGGCGGTGATGCCGTGGAATTTCCCGTACTGGCAGGTGTTCCGCTTCCTGGCCCCGGCGTTCATGGCCGGCAATGTCGCCGTGCTCAAGCACGCCAGCAACGTGCCGCGCTGCGCCGACGCCATCGCCGGCGTGCTGCGGGAAGCGGGCCTGCCCGAGGGCGTGTTCGGCGTGCTGCACATCGACAACGACCAGGCCGCCGACGTCATCCGCGACCCGCGCGTGGTCGCGGTCACCCTGACCGGCAGCGAGCGCGCCGGCAGTTCGGTGGCCGGCAACGCCGGCACCCAGCTGAAGAAGTGCGTAATGGAACTGGGCGGCAGCGACGCGTTCGTGGTGCTGGAGGATGCCGACCTGGAAGCCACCGTCGCCGGCGCGGTGTCCTCGCGCTTCGGCAACGCCGGGCAGACCTGCATCGCGGCCAAGCGTTTCATCGTGGTGGACGCTGTCGCCGACGAGTTCGTGCGGCGTTTCACCGCCGCGGCGTCGATGCTGCGCCTGGGCGATCCGCAGGACGAGGCGACCACACTGGCGCCGATGGCGCGGCACGACCTGCGCGACGAACTGCACAGGCAGGTGCGCGGCAGCATCGCCAGGGGCGCCAGGCCGCTGCTGGGCTGCGAACCGGATGCCTCGTACGCCGGATACCCGGCCTCGATCCTCGACGGCGTGGTCCCGGGCATGCCCGCCTATTCGGAGGAGCTGTTCGGCCCGGTGGCCAGCATCCTGCGGGTGCAGGACGAGGCCGAGGCGGTGCGCGTGGCCAACGACACCACCTTCGGCCTGGGCGGCAGCGTGTGGACCGGCGATCCGGAGCGCGGCGAGCGCGTCGCCCGGCAGCTGCAGGTCGGCGCCGCCTTCGTCAACGCCATCGTGAAAAGCGATGCGCGGCTGCCGTTCGGCGGGACCAAGCGTTCGGGCTTCGGCCGGGAACTGGCCGAGCATGGCATCCACGAGTTCATGAACATCAAGTCGGTCTACGTGGCCTGAGGAGGGGCAGCGGGGCACGCCCGGCTCCCGTCCGCGCGGAGATCGGCGCCGGCGCTGGAACAACCCGTTGTGTCGGCACGGGTTCTCCATCAGGCCCGCAGCCGCCATCTTGCCGGTCAAGCCAATGGAGGAAGTTCCGTGAACGCATCCATCGACACCACCCCCGCCCGCCTGGTCCGCAAGGTCCGCGGCCGCGCCACCTCCGACGGCGCCGGGGTCCGGCTGACCCGCGTGATCGGAGGCCCGGACCTGCCCGAGCTGGACCCGTTCCTGCTGCTGGACGAGTTCGGCACCGACCAGGCCGAGGACTACATCGCCGGCTTCCCCAGCCATCCGCACCGCGGCTTCGAGACGGTGACCTACATGCTCGACGGGCGCATGCGCCACAAGGACAACCACGGCAACGAGGGCCTGCTGACCCCCGGCAGCGTGCAGTGGATGACCGCCGGCCGCGGCCTGGTCCATTCGGAGATGCCCGAGCAGGAGTCCGGGCGCATGCGCGGCTTCCAGCTGTGGGTGAACCTGCCGGCGCGCGAGAAGATGACCGACCCGCGTTACCAGGAATTCGCTCCGGAGCGCATCCCCGTGGCCACCCCGGCGCCGGGCGTGGAGGTGAAGGTGATCGCCGGCCGCGTCGGCGACATCGTCGGTCCGATCGCGCAGCCGGCCACCGATCCGCTGTACCTGGACGTCGCGCTCGCACCCGGCGTCGCCTGGGCGTACGCGTTGCCGGCGGGCCACAACGCCTTCGCCTATGTATTCGAAGGCGCGGCCACGGTGGGCGAGGGCGAGGATGCACGCATGCTGGAGACGCATGAGATGGGCGTGCTCGGCGGCGGCGGCGCACTGGCGCTGCGCGCCGGCAGCGAAGGTGCGCGCCTGATCCTGGTTGCCGGCACCCCGCTGCGCGAGCCGGTGGCCCGGCACGGGCCGTTCGTGATGAACACCCGCCAGGAACTGATGCAGGCCTTCGTCGATTTCCAGGAAGGCCGCTTCTGAACCACGGTGGCCAAGGGCCCCGGCGCGGCTCCGTGGCGCGGGGGCCCGCTGCGCCGCCTCCCGCTCCCGCCCGGCTTCTGGGTCAGTTCAGGGCGATGCCCTGCGCCAGCGACAGCAGGCCCTGCAGTTCGGCGTCGCTGGTCGCATCCACCCAGACCTGCGCATAGCGCTTCTTGCCGAGCTCGACCACCGTCACCCGCTTGCGTTCGCCGGTCTGCACCGCGATCTCGGGCTGGTACCAGTGGACCTCGTGCCCGCCGATCGTGCCTTCCTCTTCGCGGTTGCGGCGCAACAGGTTGACCGTGGGCTGGCCGGTCAGCATCAGACCGAGCACCTGGCGTTCGCCCTCCATCGCCCGGCAGACGATGAAGCCGTCGCCGGCCTGCTGTTCCCAGTGCAGGTTGGAACCGGCCGGCAGCGGTGGGCAGGCGGTGTCCTGCGCGGCGGCATCGGACGTGGCCGCCGCGGCCAGCAGTCCCAGGCAATAGAGTGTCTTCATCACGCATTCCCCTCGGCCCGGAAGGCGGGCCCGAATCCTGGATCGCGTGCGGGCCGCGTTGCCGCGTGGCGTGGGCGATGCATGCCGCCGCCGGCGCATTCCCCCGCGCCCGCACGTTGCTTCCTCCCCCGGCCGCAGCCCCGCGACGACATGCGCCGGACCACGACCCCCGCACCGAACTTACCGAGCGCGGCGCCGCGATGCAAACCCCGGGCTCAGAAATTGCGCTGGAAGTCGAACTCCTGGCGGCGTCCCTCGACCACCACGCCCACGTGGACGCGCAGCGTGTCGTGCGGACCGACCTCCACCGTGCCGACGTGGTCGACGTAGTCACCGGTGGTCACCCGGCGCAGGGCGATCGTCTGCCGCCGGCCGGCCAGGTCGACCACTTCGGCATCGACCTCGCCGTCGACCGCGGTCTCGTCGCCGCCGGTGGCGGGGCGGCGCAGGGCGACGACCAGCAGGGCCGAACCGGCCGAGCGCTCGACCCCGTATTCGCGCGCCACCGCTTCGCCCAGCGCCAGGGTCGGCAGCAGGTTGTAGCGGGCGCGCAGCGGGCCCTCCAGCTCGGTCATGCTCGGCGCCGGGGGCACGAACTTCGCCGGTTCCGGCGCCGGGCTGCCGCACGCGGACAGGATCAGCGAGGCCGCCAGCGCCCAGGCGGCCGGCCATCCGCCACGCCGGTTCCGGCTCATGGCCCGGCCACCGCGGCCAGCGCGGCGCCGCGTTCGCGCGCGGCGTGCACCGCCTGCGCGACCAGCGCCTCGAAGCCGCCGGCCTGGAAAGTCTCGATCGCGGCCTGGGTGGTGCCGCCGGGCGAGGTCACCCGCCGGCGCAGTTCCGCCGGGGCTTCGCCGGCCTCGGCCAGCATCCGTCCGGCGCCGAGCAGGGTCTGCACGACCAGGGTGCGCGCATCGGCAGCGGGCAGGCCCTCGGCGATCGCCGCCGCCTCCATCGCCTCGGCCAGCAGGAACGCATAGGCCGGTCCGCTGCCGGACACCGCGGTGACCGCGTCGACCAGGTCTTCGCGGTCGACCCACACGGTCGCGCCGGCGCTGGACAGCAGGTCCTGCGCGCGCTGGCGCTGCGCCGAATCGACGCCCTCGCCGGCGAACAGGCCGGTCACTCCGGCACCGAGCAGGGCCGGTGTGTTGGGCATGCAGCGCACCACCGGCAACCCGCCGTCCAGCCATTCCCGCAGCCGAGCCACCGGGATGCCCGCGGCGATCGACACCACCAGCGGAAGTTGCGCCTGCGCGACCGCGGCCAGTGGCTCGCAGGCCGCGCGCATCATCTGCGGCTTGACCGCCAGCAGCCACAGGCCGGCGCCGGCGACCGCGTCCTGGCCATGCTCGAAGGCCTGTACGCCGAAGTCGTCCACCAGCGCCTGGCGCAGGGCGGCGACCGGTTCGGCGACGCGGATCCGGCGCGTGTCGAACCCGCGCCGGGCCAGGCCGCCGATCAGGCTGCGGGCCATGTTGCCGCCGCCGATGAAGGCGAGGGCGTCGTGCGGGGCGGTCGTTTCGGTCATCGCTTCGGAATCCGGAAAGGGATCGGGGAGGAAGGCGCGCCGCCCCATCGCGTTCACTCCGGCCGCGGGCCGAACAGCGCGGTGCCGATCCGGACCAGGGTCGCACCCTCGGCGATGGCGATGGCGAAATCGTCGCTCATGCCCATCGACAGGGTATCGACACGGGGGTGACGGCCGGCCAGGTCCTCGAACAGTTCCCGCACGCGGCGGAACGCCGGGCGCCGTTGTTCCGGCTCGGCGTGCGGCACCGGGATCGACATCAGCCCGCGCAGGGCCAAGGCCGGTTCGGCGGCCACCAGCGCGGCCAGTGCCGGCAGGTCTTCGGGCCGGCAGCCCGACTTGCCCGGTTCGCCTTCGACGTTGACCTGCAGCAGCACGTTCAGCGGCCCGCGCGCGGCGGCGCGATGGCGGGCGAGGGCGGCGGCCACGCCGGGCCGGTCGACCGATTGCACCCAGTCGAACACCTCGGCCGCCAGCGCGGCCTTGTTCGATTGCAGGTGGCCGATCAGGTGCCACTCCAGCCCCGGATGGTGCTCGCCCAGAGCCTGGCGCTTGGCTGCCGCCTCCTGCACGTAGTTCTCGCCGAAGGCCCGCTGCCCGGCGGCGGCCAGCGCAGCGACGTCCCCGGCCGGCCGGGTCTTGGACACCGCCAGCAGCGCGGGGACTGGCCGACCCGCCGCGTCGGCCGCGTTCTGGATGCGCTGCAGCACGTTTTCGAGGCGGTCGGCGGGCATCGCGTCGGGGCATTGGCGGCAGCGGCGGGAGCGCTATACTGCCTCGCGGGGATGTATCGTTGCCAGCCTGCGCACGTGCGGGCCACCTGGGGGAACACAGCGCATGGATATCGCCGAACTGCTGGCCTTTTCGGTCAAGAACAAGGCCTCGGACCTGCACCTGTCCGCGGGCCTGCCGCCGATGATCCGCGTCGATGGCGACGTCCGCCGGATCAACATCCCGGCCCTGGACCACAAGCAGGTGCATGCGCTGGTCTACGACATCATGTCGGACAAGCAGCGCCGCGACTACGAGGAATTCCTCGAGGTCGACTTCTCGTTCGAGATCCCGTCGCTGGCCCGCTTCCGCGTCAACGCGTTCAACCAGAACCGCGGCGCCGGCGCGGTGTTCCGCACCATTCCCTCCGACGTGCTGTCGCTGGAGGACCTGGGTTGCCCGCCGATCTTCCGCGAGCTGATCGACCAGCCGCAGGGCCTGATCCTCGTTACCGGGCCGACCGGTTCGGGCAAGTCGACCACGCTGGCGGCGATGGTCGACCACATCAACAAGAACGAGTACGGGCACATCCTCACCGTCGAGGACCCGATCGAGTTCGTCCACACCTCGCAGAAGTGCCTGATCAACCAGCGCGAGGTGCACCGCGACACCCACGGCTTCAACGAGGCGCTGCGTTCGGCGCTGCGCGAGGACCCGGACTACATCCTGGTCGGCGAGTTGCGCGATCTGGAGACCATCCGCCTGGCGCTGACCGCCGCCGAGACCGGCCACCTGGTGTTCGGCACGCTGCATACCTCGTCGGCGGCCAAGACCATCGACCGCATCATCGACGTGTTCCCGGCCGGCGAGAAGCCGATGGTCCGCTCGATGCTGTCCGAGTCGCTGCGCGCGGTGATCTCGCAGGCGCTGTTGAAGAAGGTCGGCGGCGGCCGTACCGCGGCCTGGGAAATCATGGTCGGCACCCCGGCCATCCGCAACCTGATCCGCGAGGACAAGGTCGCGCAGATGTACTCCTCGATCCAGACCGGTCAGCAGTACGGCATGATGACCCTGGACCAGCACCTGCAGGACCTGGTCAAGCGGGGCCTTATCACCCGCCACCAGGCCAAGGACTACGCGAAGGACAAGCGCCTGTTCGAGTAATTCCCGAGTGTCGCGCGCACGCGCCGTCCCGGCATCCACGCATCGCGGAGCACAGCCATGAGCACCATCGACTTCACCTCGTTCCTCAAGCTGATGGCGCACCAGAAGGCGTCGGACCTGTTCATCACCGCCGGCATGCCGCCGGCGATGAAGGTGCACGGCAAGATCAGCCCGATCACCCAGACCCCGCTGACGCCGCAGCAGAGCCGCGACCTGGTGCTGAACGTGATGACCCCGGCGCAGCGCGAGGAGTTCGAGAAGACCCACGAGTGCAACTTCGCCATCGGCGTGGCCGGCGTGGGCCGCTTCCGCGTCAGCTGCTTCTACCAGCGCAACCAGGTGGGCATGGTGCTGCGCCGGATCGAGACCAAGATCCCCACGGTCGAGGAGCTGAACCTGCCGCCGGTGATCAAGACCCTGGCGATGACCAAGCGCGGCATCATCATCTTCGTCGGCGCCACCGGCACGGGCAAATCCACCTCGCTGGCGGCGATGATCGGCTACCGCAACCAGAACTCGACCGGCCACATCATCACCATCGAGGACCCGATCGAGTTCGTGCACAAGCACGAGGGCTGCATCATCACCCAGCGCGAGGTCGGCATCGACACCGACAGCTGGGACGCGGCGCTGAAGAACACCCTGCGCCAGGCCCCGGACGTGATCATGATCGGCGAGGTGCGCACCCGCGAGGGCATGGACCACGCCATCGCCTTCGCCGAGACCGGCCACCTGGTGCTGTGCACCCTGCACGCGAACAACGCCAACCAGGCGATGGACCGCATCATCAACTTCTTCCCCGAGGACCGCCGCGGCCAGCTGCTGATGGACCTGTCGCTGAACCTCAAGGGCGTGGTCGCCCAGCAGCTGATCCCCACGCCGGACGGCAAGGGCCGCCGCGTGGCCATGGAGATCCTGCTCGGCACGCCGCTGGTGCAGGACTACATCCGCGACGGCGAGATCCACAAGCTCAAGGAAGTGATGAAGGAGTCCACCAACCTGGGCATGAAGACCTTCGACCAGAGCCTGTTCGAGCTGTACCAGGCCGGCGAGATCTCCTACGAGGACGCGCTGCGCTACGCCGACTCGCAGAACGAGGTGCGCCTGCGGATCAAGCTGTCGCAGGGTGGTGACGCACGGACTCTGGCCCAGGGCCTGGATGGCGTGGAGATCGCCGAGGCGCGCTGAGCGGTGTTCTTCGGTGCCGCAGTGGGAAGGGCCGCCTTGGGCGGCCCTTCCTTTTGGTTCTTCTCCGAGCTGAGGGGGAGGGGCACGAACCGCAGGAGCAGGGGCGTCGGGGTGGGCTGGCTTCGGCGGGAGCCGCGGCAGTCCGGGGGTATGGCGCATCGGCTGGCTCCGACGTCCTGTCTCCGACAGCCGAGCGCAGCACATCCCTGTGCTGCTTGCGCCATACCCCCGGACTGCCGCGTCTTTCGGCACGTTGGGGTTGTGGCTTCGTTCCTGGTATCGGCTTCAGTGCGTGCCTGCGGTCGTTCCGGCTTGATTGCTCTCGTAGAACAGGGCTTGCCCCGCTGCTCCTGACCGGCGGTGAGGCAAGGCAGCGGGGCAAGCCCCGCTCCACGGGAATCCCGGTTCCCGGGCTTTATTTTGATAAAAGCCACGACCCCAACCCTCGCGAAGGACGTCGTGCCCTGGGGGTCTGGCGCAAGCAGCACAGGGATGTGCTGCGCTCGCTCGTCGGAGCCATGGACGGCGGAGCCGAGCGATGCGCCAGACCCCTAGGGCACGGCGGCCCCGTCCGAAGCCGAGGAAGCTTTCGCTCTCGACCGGATACAGGTCCCCAGCGACCAAGGCCTGCCTGCCCGATGCCCCAGCCAATCTTGCGGACAAAGTGCTTTTCCCTCTTGGACCCGGGAATGCTGCACCAGCATCCGGCTGGAAGCGCGTCGTCCGGGGCCTACACGGCCGGAGTTCCCATCCAGGGTGGCGCCAGCCCGGCGATCCGGGCGTATACCGGGCAATCCTTGCGATGCGCGCCGGGCAGATAACCCAGGCTCATCAGGAACTCGCCGGTGATTTCACCGCCGGTGAAGCGGAAGGTTTTCCTGAACAGTTTCACCCAGCCGGCCTTGTCGAGCGGATGGTGCGCGTCGAGCCAGGCGGCGAAACCGCCGTGCGAGGCGCGCAATCCGCGGATCACGCCGGCGTTGTGGATCGCCGCCTCCACCTTCAACCGGTTGCGGATGATGCCGGGGTCGGCGAGCAGGCGCGCGCGGTCGGCCTCGCCGTAGGCGGCCACCCGCTCGACGTCGAAGCCGTCATAGGCGCGGCGGAAGCCTTCGTGCTTCCTCAGCATGGTTTCCCAGCTCAGCCCGGCCTGGTTGATCTCCAGCAGCAGGCGCTCGAACAGCACGCGCTCGTCGCGTTGCGGGAAGCCGTATTCGTGGTCGTGGTAGGGGCCGTGCAGCGGATGGCCCGGGGCGAAGTCGCAGTAGCCGGACATGGCGGAGCCGTAGCGGTGGTCGGCGTGGATTATGGCAAAGGCGGCGGCGCCGGCCGCCGGGGCGGCGCTAGAATGTCCGCATGTCCGCGCCGAACGACAACCTGGCCAACCAGCTGCTGATCGCGCTGCCGGCGCTGGCCGACCCGAATTTCTCCCGCACCGTGGCCCTGATCTGCCAGCACGACGAGCAGGGCGCGATGGGCGTGGTGGTCAACCGCGCCTCGGAATACACATTGGGCCAGGTGCTGTCGCAGATGGGCATCGGCAGCGACGACGAGGCGCTATGCGCCCGTGCCGTGCTGCATGGCGGGCCGGTGCACCAGGAGCGCGGCTTCGTCCTGCACGACGATGCCCGCGAATGGGATTCCAGCCTGCAGGTCGCCGACGGCCTGTACCTGACCACCTCCCGCGACATCCTCGAGGCGATGGCAGCCGGCCAAGGGCCGGCGCATGCCGTCGTCGCCCTGGGTTGCGCCGGCTGGGGCGCCGGCCAGCTGGAATACGAGCTGGGCGAGAACAGCTGGCTGACCGCGCCGATGGACAAGGAACTGCTGTTCGACCTGCCGCTGGAACGACGCTGGCAGAGCGCGGCCGGGCGCATCGGCGTGGACGACCTGTTCCGGCTGGCCGACTACAGCGGACATGCCTGAGCCCGCGACGTCGCATCCGGCACTGCCCCCGGCCGATGCGATCGTGCTGGGGTTCGACGTCGGTTCGCGGCGGATCGGCGTGGCCGTGGGCAGCGCCCTGGGCGGGGCCCGCGCGGTGGCCGTGGTCGAGGTGCGCGAGGCCGGGCCGGACTGGCAGGCGATCGACCGGTTGCAGCGCGAGTGGCGCCCCGGCGGCCTGGTGGTCGGCGATCCGATGACCCTGGAGGGCGGCGACCAGCCGATCCGCCGCCGCGCGCGCGCCTTCGCCGGCGAACTGAGGGCGCGTTACGCGCTGCCGGTGGCGATGGTCGACGAACGCTCCAGCTCGGTGGAGGCGGCGCAGCGGTTCGCGCGCGATCGCGCCGCAGGCAACCGGCGCCGTCGCGATGCCGCCGCGCTCGATGCGGCGGCGGCGGCGGTGATCATCGAACGCTGGCTGGCCGCGCCGGGGGACGCGACGCCGCTGTAGGAGCCGGCCTTGCCGGCGACCCCCACCTCCGCGATCCATCCGTCCGCATGAAGAACCGACCCACCGACCCGCCACAGTACCCGGCAACCGGAACCGCCCGTGTCGCCGGCAAGGCCGGCTCCTACACAAGAACCCGAACGACGCCATGACTCCCCAACTCGACTCCGATGGACGCCTGCGCCACCTGCTGACCCTGGAAGGCTTGCCGCGCAGCACGATACTGCAGTTGCTGGACCGCGCCGGGCAGGTCCGCGATGCCGCGGTCGGCCGCGTCGGCAAGCGCGCCGTCCTGGCCGGCAGCGCCGTATGTACGCTGTTCTTCGAACCGTCCACGCGCACGCGCAGTTCGTTCCAGCTGGCGGCGCAGCGGCTGGGTGCGGACGTGCTCAATTTCGATGCCTCGGCTTCTTCCACGCGCAAGGGCGAGACCGCGCGCGACACGCTGAAGAACCTGGAAGCGATGGGCGTGCGCGGCTTCATCGTGCGCCATCCGGACGACGGCGCGGTGCAGCGCCTGGCGGATGCGGCAGGCGAGGGCACGGCGCTGGTCAATGCCGGCGATGGCCGCAGCGCGCACCCGACCCAGGGACTGCTCGACATGCTGACCCTGCGCCAGGCGCGCGGCGGCGACTTCTCGAAACTGAAGGTGCTGATCGTCGGCGACGTGAAACACTCGCGTGTGGCGCGCTCGGACCTGCACGCGCTGCGCGCACTGGGCGCAGGCGAGATCCGCGTCTGCGGCCCGGCGGCTTTGCTGCCGGACGCGGACACCACCGCCGGTTGCGCGGTCGGCAGCGATTTCGACGCGATGCTCGAAGGCGTGGATGCGGTGATGATGCTGCGCCTCCAGCGCGAGCGGATGGAGGAAGGCCTGGTGCCGTCGCTGGAGGACTACCACGCGCGCTACGGCCTGACCGCGGAGCGCCTGAAGCGTGCGGCGCCGGAGGCGGCGGTGCTGCATCCGGGCCCGATCAATCGTGGCGTGGAGATCACCGACGAGGTCGCCGACGGCCCGCAGTCGTGGGTGCTGCGCCAGGTCGCCAATGGCGTGGCGGTGCGCATGGCGGTGCTGGAGCACCTGCTGGGCTGAGCGATCGGATACGCATCCGCTGGCGGTGTGGTACTGCTGGAAACCGCAACCGCAACCGCAACCGCAACCGCAACCGCAACCGCAACCGCAACCGCAACCGCAAACCGCAACCGCAACCGCAACCGCAACCGCAACCGCGGGAGCAAAGGCATCGGCTGGCACTGGCTTCGGCGGGAGCCGCGGCAGTGCGGGGGTATGGCGCATCGGCTGGCTCCGGCGTCCTGCCTCCGACAGCCGAGCGCAGCACATCCCTGTGCTGCTTGCGCCATACCCCCGCACTACCGCGTCTTTCGGTGCGTTGGGGGCGTGGCTTCGTTCCTGGCTGAGCTCCGGTGCGTGCTTGCCATCGTTTCGACTTTGCCGTTGCTCTCGTAGAGCGGGGCTTGCCCCGCTGCCTTTGCGGTTACCGGACAGAAGCAGCGGGGCAAGCCCTGCTCTACGAAAGTCCGGGCCCCGAGGATTCGCTTTCCCCTGATCGAAGCCATGCCCCTACCGCCGCCCGAGGACGTCGTGCCCTGGGGGGTCTGGCGCAAGCAGGCCAGGGATGGCCTGCGCTCGCTCGTCGGAGCCATGGACGGCGGAGCCGAGCGATGCACCAGACCCCCAGGGCACGGCGGCCCCCGCCGAAGCCGATGCTCTTGTGCTTCAGGCCCAGCAGACACGGCGGCCCCTGCTGAAGCCAACGCTCTTGCTTCAAGCCCAACAGGCACGTCGGCCCCCGCCGAAGCCGACGCTCTTGCTTCAAGCCCAACAGACACGGCGCCCCCACCGAAGCCGGCGCTCTCGCTTCAAGCCCAACAGACGTGGCAGCCCTCGCCGAAGCCGACGCTCTTGCTCCAAGCCCGGCGGGGACAATGGTCTTGTCCGAAGGCAACGTTGCGTCTCCAGGCGGCAGGAACGTCCGAGTCCATGCCGCCTGGTCGCGCCTGCAGTTCACTCGACCGCGATCGCCACCGCTGCATCGGCATCCGAGGTCGCTTCGCGCGCTGATTCGACCAGATCGAGGAACTCGTGGCGCAGGCCCCAGCGGTCCTCGCCTAGCGCTCCGCGCGCGGTGGTGGCGACATCGTTCCAGGTCCAGTCGCCGACGTTGGTGCCGCCGCGCAGCAGGTCGGCGTACGCGGCCACCGCGGTGGCGAAGCGCAGCGATTCGCCGGGTTCGCGCCGCAGCGAGGAACGCAGGACCGGTGTCTCGACCAGGCGGCTGCTTTCCTGCCCGGGCAGCTTGTAGCGCAGGCGCAGGTGCGCCAGTTCGCCGGCCTTCGCATCGCCTGCCGCCGGGACGGCGGGGCCGTAGCGCAGCGGCGGCAGCCGTTCGCCACCGGAGCCGACCAGCGCCACTTCGTACAGCGCGGTCACCTCGTGCCCGGCGCCGATGTCGCCGGCGTCGACGCGGTCGTTGGCGAAATCCTCGCGCTGCAGCAGGCGGTTCTCGTAGCCGACCAGGCGGTATTCGGCCACCTCCGCCGGATTGAACTCGATCTGTACCTTCACGTCGCGGGCGATGGTCAGCAGCGTGGACTGCATCTGTTCGACCAGCACCTTGCGCGCTTCCTGCAGCGTGTCGATGTAGGCGTGGTTGCCGTCGCCGGCGTCGGCCAGGCGCTCGGCCATCGCGTCGTGGTAGTTGCCCTGGCCGAAGCCGAGCGTGGACAGGGCGATGCCGGCCTTGCGCTGGTCGGCGACCCAGGTTTCCAGCGTGCCGCGGTCGACGGTGCCGACGTTGAAGTCGCCGTCGGTGGCCAGCAGGATCCGGTTCACCCCGCCCGCGGCGTAGGCCTGCCGCGCGACCGCGTAGGCCAGACGGATGCCGTCGCCGCCGTTGGTGCTGCCGCCGGCCTCCAGTCGGTCCAGCGCGGCGAGGATCTCGCCGTGGCGGTCGCCGGGCGTCGGCGGCAGCACCAGCCCGGCCGAGCCGGCATAGACCACGATCGACACCCGGTCCTGCGCGCGCAGCTGCGGTACCAGCTGGGCGAAGGCCTGCTTGAGCAGCGGCAGCTTGTCGGGCGACTGCATCGAACCGGAAGTGTCGACCAGGAACACCAGGTTGGCCGGTGGCAGGCTGGCCTTGTCCACGTCGTAGCCCTTGATCCCGACCATCAGCAGCCGCCGCTTCGCGTTCCAGGGCGAGGGCGCCAGTTCGGTGGTTACCCGGAACGGCACTTCGCTCGTGGCCGGCGCCGGGTGGCCGTAGCCGAAGTAGTTGAGGAATTCCTCAACCCGCACGGCGTCCACCGGCGGACGCACGCCGTCGCGCAGCATCCGCCGCACGTTGGCGTAACTGCCGGTGTCCACGTCGATGGAGAAGGTCGACACCGGCTGTTCGCCGGCGCGCTGCACCGGGTTGTCGTCGCGGCCTTCGTAGCGTTCGCTGTTGGCCGGCGGCGGCAGGGGCGGGAGGTAGGCCGGGGCCTGGACTGGCGCGACCATGGCCTGCAGGCGCTGCACCGCGATGTCGGCCACTGGAGCGGGTGGCGCCGGCGGGCCCGGCGCGACGGAATACGCATCGGCTGCCCGTGTTTCGGCGACCTCGCGCTTCGCCGCCGCTTCGGCTTCGGTGGCAATGGCGGCATTGCCGGCAGTGCCGGAGCCGGCCGGTTCCGGTTGCGAGGCGAACGGACCGGACCGGCACGCGGCCAGGGACAGGGCGAGCAGCAGGGCGCCCCCAAGGATGGAGGCGAGCGGGTGCTTCGGGGCATTGCGCATGTCGGGACTCCCGGGATGGACGGGAGATCGAACGCGCGGCGCGGGCGGACGGGGTTGGGCGTCGCCCGCAGGGTTGCCGCTCGGTGCGCGAACAGCCACCGCGCGCCGAGGCCGCCGGCCAGCGGCAGGCCCGTGCTGATGGCGAACGCCGCGCGGTAGCGGGGCACGAACTGCTGCAGGTACCCGCGTCGCGCCTCAGGCCACCATCGGCTGGAAGTCGATGCCCAGCCCCGGCATGCCCTCTTTCTCCACCAGCAGATCGGCGCGCAACAGCGGGCGGTTTTCGATCCAGTCGCGCCTGAGCACCAGTTGCAGCCGGTCGCCGTCGGCGGACACATCCAGCATCGGGATCTCGTCGCTGTCGTGCGCGCGGTGCAGCAGTACCGCAAGCCGCAGCAGCGCGGCCTTGCGCCTGGCCGGCAGCAGCAGGCGGTCGGGCAGGGCGTCGAAGGCGGCCTTGGGCACGCCGCGGCGGTGGGTGCGGACCAGCGAAGCCAGGACCTGCTGCTCCTGGCGCGAGAAGCCGGCGATGTCCGAATGCTCCAGCACGTACGCGCCATGCACGTGGTACTGGCTGTGGGCGATGGCCAGGCCGAGCTCGTGCACGCGCGCGGCCCAGCCGAGCATGCGCGCGTCGTCGCCGTCCAGCGCCCAGGGACCGGCGACCTGTTCGTAGAGGCGCATCGCGGTTCCTTCCACGCGCGCGGCCTGGGCCTCGTCGATGCCGTAGCGCCGGGTCAGCGCGGCGATCGAGGTGTCGCGCGGATCGTCGGCGCCGCCGCGGCCGAGCATGTCGTAGAGGATGCCTTCGCGCATGGCGGCCTTGCTCACCAGCAGCTTCTGCAGGCCCAGCGCCTGGAACGCCGCCTCCAGCACCAGCACGCCGCCGGCGATGATCGGCCGGCGCTCGCCGGACAGGCCGGGCAGGTCGATCTCGTCGATGCTGCCGGCCTGCAGCAGTCGATCGCGCAGCTGCGGCAGCGCCTCGGCGGTGATCGCGCCCTTGGTCAGCTTCATCGCCGCGCAGATCTCGCCGATCGACTTGTGGGTACCGGAGGAACCCAGCGCCTCCTGCCAGCCCAGGGCGCGGTACAGCCCGGCGAACTGCTGGAACTCGGCGCTGATCTCGGTCAGCGCGGCGTTCCATTTCTTCTTCGACAGGCGGCCGTGGGGGAAGAAGCGCCGGGTGCTGGCGATACAGCCGGCCTGCAGGCTCTCGCGCTCCACCGGATCGAAGCCGCGGCCGATGATGAACTCGGTCGAGCCGCCGCCGATGTCGATCACCAGGCGCAGCTGGCCGGGCTTGGGCGGCTGCGCGTGGGCCACGCCCAGGTAGATCAGGCGCGCCTCCTCGCGGCCGGAGACGATCTCGATCGGATGGCCCAGTGCGGCCTCGGCCGGTCCCAGGAACGACTGCGGGCTGCGCAGCTGGCGCACGGTGTTGGTGGCCAGGGCACGCACGTGCAGGCGCTGGACGCCGCGCAGGCGCTGGCCGAAGCGGGCCAGGCAGTCGAGCGCGCGCTGCCGCGGCGCGCCCTCCAGTCCGCCGCTGCCGTCCAGGCCGTCGGCCAGGCGCACGGTCTCGCGCAGGCGGTCGACCACGCGCAGCTGGCCCAGCATGTGCTGGGCCAGGACCATGTGGAAGCTGTTGGACCCCAGGTCGATCGCGGCCAGCGCGTCTCCGTCCTGGACCTGGGGGCGTGGGGTGGCATAGGGCATGGCGGGGATCTTAGCGGATGCCCGCGCCGGTTCCGCCGCTGCTCCCGCCTCCCGGGGCGCCACCCTACAGTGCTTCCAGCAGTGCCTGCTGCGCCGAGTACGCCGCCTGGCCCGGCGCCGGTGCGCACTGGCGGTAGCGGCCGTCGGCGCCCAGCTCCCAGGCATTGAGGTTGTCGACCAGGTAGTTCTGCAGCGCTTCGCGCTGCACCCGTTGGGCCAGGGCCGGGTCGAGGATCGGGAAGCAGGTTTCCACCCGGCGCAGCAGGTTGCGCTCCAGCCAGTCGGCGCTGGCGCAGTACAGCTCGGGCTCGCCGTCGTTGCCGAACCAGTACACCCGGCTGTGCTCGAGGAAGCGGCCGACGATGGAACGCACGCGGATGTTGTCCGACACGCCGGGCACGCCCGGGCGCAGTGTGCAGGCGCCGCGCACGATCAGGTCGATCGACACGCCCGCCTGCGAGGCCGCGTACAGCGCGCGCACCACCTGCGGCTCGTTGAGTGCGTTCATCTTGGCGATGATCCGCCCGGGGCGGCCGCCGGCGGCCAGCCGCGTTTCCCGCTCGATCCGCTGCAGGATCCCGCTGTGCAGGGTGAACGGCGACTGCAGCAGGCGCTTGAGCCGGACCGACGGCGCCAGGCCGGACAGCTGCTGGAACAGCATGTGCACGTCGTTGCCGATGTCCGCATCGGCGGTGATCAGGCCCAGGTCGGTGTAGGCGCGCGCGGTGCCGCCATGGTAGTTGCCGGTGCCCAGGTGCACGTAGCGGCGAAGGCGGCGGCCTTCGCGGCGCACGATCAGCAGCATCTTGGCGTGGGTCTTGAACCCGACCACGCCGTACACGACCTGCACGCCGGCTTCCTGCAGGCGGTCGGCGACGCCGAGGTTGGCGTCCTCGTCGAAGCGCGCGCGCAGCTCGACCACCACGGTCACGTCCTTGCCGTTGCGCGCGGCCTGGACCAGCGCATCGACGATCGCCGAGTCCTTGCCGGTGCGGTACAGGGTCTGCTTGATCGCCAGCACGTCCGGGTCGGTGGCGGCCTGGCTGAGCAGTTCCAGCACCCCGGCGAAGGAATCGAACGGATGGTGCAGCAGCACGTCGCCGTGGGCGACGGTGCGGAACACGTTCTCGTCCTCGAGCCGGTTGCGCGGGGTGAACGGCGGATACTTCAGTTCCGGCCGCTGCGCCAGGTCGTGGACCTGGATCACCCGGTTGAGGTTGACCGGCCCGTCGATGTAATAGACCGCGTTCTCGCTCAGCTCGAAGTTCTGCAGCAGGGTGCGCACGATCGGCTTGGGGCAATCGTGGGCGATCTCCAGCCGCACCGCGGGACGATAGCCGCGCCCGACCAGTTCGCTGCGCAGCGCCGAGGCCAGGTTCTCCACTTCGTCCTCGTCGACCACCAGCTCGGAGTTGCGGGTGACCCGGAACTGGTAGGCGCCGCGCACGGCCATGCCCGGGAACAGTTCGTCGACGAACGCGGCCAGCATCGAAGACAGCAGCACGAAGGCCTGCTTGCCCTTGCCGGCCAGGCTGGGCGGCAGCTGCACGATGCGGCTGAGCGAGCGCGGCGCGCGCACCACGGCCAGGTGACCCGGGCGGCCGAACGCGTCCATGCCCTCCAGCACCACCACCACGTTCAGCGACTTGTTGAGGATGCGCGGGAACGGGTGCGAGGGATCCAGCCCCAGCGGCGACAGCACCGGCATGACCTTGTTGCGGAACCAGGCGCGCAGCCAGCGGCGCTGGCGCGCGTTCCAGCTGTTGCGGCCGAGTACGCCGATCCCGGCTTCGGCCAGAGCGGGCCGCAGCACCTGGTTCCAGCAGCGGTATTGCGCGTCCACCAGTTCCGCGGCGCAGTCGTGGATCAGCTCCAGCAACTGCGCCGGGGCGATGCCGTCGGATTGCGCCGGCAGGCCCAGGTCCAGCGCGTGGCGCACGGTGGCGGCGCGGATCTCGAAGAACTCGTCCAGGTTGGTGCAGGAGATGCACAGGAAGCGCAGCCGCTCCAGCAGCGGCACCTGCGGGTCCTGCGCCTGGGCCAGCACCCGGAAGTTGAAGTCCAGCTGCGACAGTTCGCGGTTGAGGTACAGCGCCGGCTCGCGCAGGGCATCGGCGCCGGCATCGGGGTTCGCCGCGGCGGGCGCGGAATCGGGCAGTGGGCTGTCGATGTCCATGGGGTCGGAGTCGGAGTGGGAGGATCAGCCGGCGGCCTGTCCGGCGGCCGGCAACGCCAGGGGGGCGTCATGGCGCGGACGCACCCGCTCGGGGCCGAAATGGCAGGCGAAGACGCTGCCCTGGCCGACGGTGCTGTCCACCGACAGCCGCGCCTGGTGCAGGCCGAGCACGTGCTTGACGATCGACAGGCCCAGGCCGGTGCCGCCGCTTTCGCGCGAACGGCTGCTGGAGACCCGGTAGAAGCGCTCGGTCAGGCGCGGGATGTGCGCCTCGGGGATGCCGTAGCCGGTGTCGCGCACCGCGAGCACCGCGCCGCCGTCCGCCGCGCGCGCGAACTCCACGTCGACCCGGCCGCCGGCCGGGGTGTAGCGGATCGCGTTGGTGACCAGGTTGGAGAAGGCGCTGTGCAGTTCCTGGGTCGAGCCGACCAGGTCGCAGCCGGCCAGGTCGTGGACTTCGACGGCGTGCCGGCCCTGGCTGTACGCCTCGGCCTCGCGCCTGAGCGTGGCCAGCATCGGTCCCATCGCCACGGTCTCCTCGGGCAGGCTGTCGCGCGCCTCCAGCCGCGACAGCGCGAGCAGGTCCTCCACCAGGCGGGTCATGCGCTGCGACTGCTTCTGCATTTCCGCCAGCATCGGCCGCCATTCGGGGAAGTCGTCCGGATCGAGCATGTCCAGGTAGCCGTGGACCACGGTCAGGGGCGTGCGCAGTTCGTGGGAGACGTTGGCCACGAAGTCCTGGCGCATCTGTTCCAGCCGCAGCAGCTTGCTCACGTCGCGGGCGACCAGCAGCCAGTAGTCGTCGGAGTAGGGGATCAGGCGCAGGTTCAGGCGCACCCGGTCGTCCACCGGCGAGGGCGCATCGTGCATCGGTTCGGCGTTGCGCCCGGCGGTCAGCCAGCGCGCCAGCGGCAGCGGCTGCAGGCGCTCGACCACCGGCGCGCCCAGGTCGCGCGGATGGCGCAGGCCGAGCAGGTCGGTGGCGGCGCGGTTGAACCAGATCGTGCGTTGGGTATTGCGGTCGACCACCACCACCGCGTCGGGCAGCGCGGCGGCGGCGGCGCGGTAGGCGCGCAGCATGTCCAGCAGGCGGCGCTTGCGCGCGCGCATCTCGGTCTGGCTGCGGTGCAGCAGGTGGTCCAGTTCGTCCCAGGCGCCGGTGCCGTGGGCCGGCTCCCAGCGGCGGCGCGCGGTCAGGCCCAGCAGCACCCGGCGCAGGCGCCGGTAGTGCCAGGCCAGCATGCCCAGCGCGGTGGCGGCCAGCGCCCAGCCGACCTGGTCCAGCAGCAGTCCGACCACGACGGCCCCGGCGAGCAGCGCGGCCAGCACCGTCAGCGTGCGGCGCCAGGCGGCGCGCAGGTGCGGCGGCATCCGGTCCGCGGTCCTGGTGTCGTTGCGGAGGCGTCGGGGCGGCGTGGCGTGCGGGGCGGTCATCCGGTGCGGCGCATCCTGCGCGTTCAGGTCGCGGTGGAGAAGCGGTAGCCGGCGCCGCGCACGGTCTGGACCATGTTGTCCACGGCGAATGGTTCCAGGGTCTTGCGCAGGCGGCGGATGTGCACGTCGATGGTGCGCTCCTCCACGTACACGCTGCCGCCCCAGACGTGGTCCAGCAGCTGGGCGCGGCTGTAGACGCGTTCCGGATGGGTCATGAAGAAATGCAGCAGGCGGTATTCGGTGGGCCCGATCGGCACCGCCGCCTCGCCGGCGAACACGCGGTGCGCGGCGCCGTCGATGCGCAGCGGGCCGACCGCAATGCTGCCGTCCTCGTCGTCCTCGCGCGCCCGGCGCATCACCGCGCGGATCCGCGCCAGCAGCTCGCGCGCGGAGAACGGCTTGACCACGTAGTCGTCGACGCCGGCCTCCAGGCCGCCGACCCGGTCGTTCTCTTCGCCGCGGGCGGTGAGCATGATGATCGGCACTTCGCGGGTAAGGGCCTCGCGGCGCCAGCGCCGGGCCAGTTCCAGGCCACTGGTGCCGGGCAGCATCCAGTCCAGCAGGATCAGGTCGGGGACGCGGTCGGCGATGGCGGCCTGGGCCTCGCGCGCGTCGCCGGCATGGATCGGAGCGTAATCGCCTTTGCGCAGGGCGAAGGCGACCATGTCCCGGATCGCGGGTTCATCGTCGACGATCAGGATCTGCTTCTGCACGGCATATCCGGGGGTGGGGAGCGACGGCGGAATTAGACTACCGTCCGATGACCGTATTGTGACAGCGCCGCCGGCGCCGGACCGCGCGACATGTCAGCGGCGTTGCATGTCCGGGTCGCGGATGCCCTGGCGGCGCAGCTCCAGCACGGTCGGGGTGATCGCGGCGATGCGCGCGTCGACCCGGGAGCGGGTCACGTAGTCCAGGTCGCCGCGCTTCTTCAGCGTTTCCAGCTGGATCAGCGCCTGTTCGGGCCTGCCGTTCAGGAACGCGGCCTCGGCATAAGCCTCGGCGGCACGACTGGTGTCGCCGGCCAGTTCGCTGGCGCGGGCGAAGGTCTGCTGGAACACCGGGTCGTCGCTGGCGCTGGCGAGCAGGGGGCGCAGCACCGCCTGGGCGCGCGCGCCGGCGTCGGTGCCGCCCTGTTCGACCAGGGCACGGGCGTAGCTCAGGGCCACCGGCCGGCTGTTGGGCGTCTTCCGCAGCAGGGCATCGAAGCGCTGGTTGGCCCGGGTCGCATGGCCGGAACGCGATTCGGCCTCGCCCAGTGCCAGTGCCAGCCACAGGCTGTCCGGATGGTCGTCGTAGAGCGCCGCCAGTTCGGCGGCCGCAGCGGCCGGTTCGCGGACCTGCCGCGCCAGCGCCAGGCCGTAGCGTTGCGGATCGGACAGGCCGGTGGGGCTGGCGCGGCGCAGCGCCTCGTATTCGCGGATCGCCGCATCGGGCGTGTTGGCGCTCAGCGCGCGCAGGCGCTCCTGGGCCCAGGCGAACTGATCGCCGGGGGCGTCGCCCACCGGTTCGAGCAGGTCGATGCGGAAGCCGGCCGGCAGCAGCGGATTGCCGTTGGCCGGCGGCGGCGCCTGGATGCGCGACCGGTCCAGCCGCTCGACCCGCTCGCCGCCGCCCGGCACCGTGGTCACGGCGGTGACCGTGCCGCGCTTGAGCTGTTCGGCACGCTGCTTGGCCTCGCTGATGCGGGTGGTGGTGACCGGATGGGTTTGCAGATAGTCCGGGACGGTGTAACCGCCCTCGTTGCCGCGCATGGCGAAGGACATGCGCGCGAAGAAGTCGGCCATCGCATCGACGTCGTAGCCGCTGCGCGACAGGGTGCGGATGCCGATCCGGTCGGCCTCCGATTCATTGGAACGGGTGTAGTTGATCTGGTTCTGCTGGATCAGGGCCAGGCCGCTGGCGATGGCCGCCTGCGAGGCGTCGCCGGAGGAGCTGCCGCCGGCGGCCTGGGCGGCCACGATCGCGGCCAGCATGCCCAGCAGGATCGGGACCTGGTCGCGCTGGGCGCGCTCCACGCCGCGCAGCACGTGCTGCTGGGTGACGTGGGCGAATTCGTGCGACAGCACCGCGGCGACCTCGTCCTCGCGCTCGGCAGTGAGGATCAGGCCGGCGTTCACGCCCACGTAGCCGCCCAGGGTGGCGAAGGCGTTGATCTGCCGGTCCCTGAGCAGGAACATCGTGTAGTGCTGCTCGGGACGGTCGCTGTTGGCGCCGAGCCGGTTGCCGAGCGACTGCAGCCAGTCGTCCAGCAGCGGATCCTCCAGCAGGTAGTCGTAGTTGCGCAGCTCGCGCAGCATCATCGCGCCGTATTCGGCCTGCTTGGCCGGGGTCAGCAGTTCGCCGGCCGACGAGCCGATGTCCGGCAGGCGCGCGTCTTCCTGCGCCGGCGCGCGCAATGGCGCCAGGGTCAGGGACAGGGCGGCGGCCAGCAGCAGATAGCGCAAGGGAAAAGTCTCCGGGAGCGACGGGAGGATGACGATGGCGCGGCGGGCCGGCGTGGACGGCCGAGGGGTGAATGCGCGGTTAACCCGCTGCGTTCCATCCGTGCAGGCTGTCCACGCCGCCGCCGCTACCATATCGGTATTGACCCCATTCGTCCCGCGGAGTTTCCACCGTGACCCAGTCCGCCCCGTCTACACCCCCGATCACGATCTATTCGACCGCCATCTGCCCCTATTGCGTGGCGGCCAAGAACTTCCTGAAGAGCCAGGGCCGCGAATGGAACGAGGTCCGCATCGACCTGGATCCGGCCGAGCGCGACAGGATGCTGGCCCTGGCGCGGCGCACCAGCGTGCCGCAGATTTTCGTCGGCGACGTCCACGTCGGCGGCTACGACGACATGATGGCCCTGCACCGCGCCGGGCGGTTGCTGCCGCTCCTGGATGGGCACGGTCCGGACGGGCGGGGTCCGGCGCCGGAGGCCTCGCCGTGAGCGCGGCGCCCGGACAGGAAGGACAGGACGCCGGCGACCGCCTTCGCGGGTTCACCGAATTCCGCCAGCGCATGAACCAGCGGATCCTGGCCGAACCCAACCAGGTGGTGCGGCGCTTCTTCGCCCTCGACACCCAGACCTACCAGGCCGGGGCGCTGGACGTGAAGACCAAGGAGCTGCTGGGCCTGGTCGCCTCGCTGGTCCTGCGCTGCGACGACTGCATCAGCTACCACGTGGCCCAGTGCAGGGAGGCGGGGGTGAATCGGGACGAGTTCTTCGAGGCGTTCTCGGTCGGCCTGGTAGTGGGCGGCTCGATCGTGATCCCGCACCTGCGCCGGGCGGTGGACTTCCTGGACCGGCTCGAGGCCGGCGCCGATGGCGCCGCGGCGCCGGCCCACGACCACGGCTGAAGCCGTCGCCGGCCTGTTCCCGCGGCCGCCGTCCAGGCCGCCCCTGCCAAGGTCGAGGTGGGGGATTCAGCGGCGATCGGGCATAATTTCAGCACGAACTTTCCCCTCCCCACGCGCCGCGCCCGCCCGACGGGCACGTGCGCCTGTTCCCGGAACTCATCCACCATGACCCAGAAAATCACGGTCATCCGCGGCGACGGCATCGGCCCGGAGATCATGGACGCGACCCTGTACGTGCTCGACCGGCTCGGTGCCGGCCTGGAGTACGAATTCGCAGATGCCGGCGTGGTCGCGCTGGAGAAGCACGGCGACCTGATGCCCCAGGAGACGCTGGACTCGATCGCGCGCAACAAGGTCGCGCTCAAGAGCCCGCTGAGCACTCCGATCGGCGGTGGCTTCACCTCGATCAACGTCAGCCTGCGCCGGCATTTCGACCTGTACGCCAACGTGCGCCCGGCCAAGTCGTTCCCGAACACCAAGTCGCGCTTCGGCGACGGCGTGGACCTGGTCACGGTGCGCGAGAACACCGAGGGCGCCTACCTGGCCGAGGGCCAGGAGCTGTCGGCCGACGGCGAGACGGCGATTTCCGGCACCCGCATCACCCGCAAGGGCTCCGAGCGGATCGTCCGCTACGCCTTCGAGCTGGCCCGCAAGACCGGCCGCAGGAAGGTCACCGCGGTGCACAAGGCCAACATCATCAAGTCGACCTCGGGCCTGTTCCTGGCCGTGGCGCGCGAGGTGGCCGCGGAGTACCCGGACATCGAGTTCCAGGAAATGATCGTGGACAACGCCTGCATGCAGCTGGTGATGCGCCCGGAGCAGTTCGACATCCTGGTCACCACCAACCTGTTCGGCGACATCATCTCCGACCTGTGCGCCGGCCTGGTCGGCGGCCTGGGCCTGGCCCCGGGCGCCAACATCGGCGAGCACGCGGCGATCTTCGAAGCCGTGCACGGCACCGCGCCGGACATCGCCGGCAAGGGCATCGCCAATCCCTGCGCGCTGCTGCTGGCGGCCGCGCAGATGCTGGACCACATCGGCCAGCCGCAGAACGCCGAGCGCCTGCGCAAGGCCATCGTCGCCACCCTGGAGGCGAAGGACTCGCTGACCGGCGACCTGGGCGGTACCGGCACCACGACGTCGTTCGCCGAGGCGATCGCCAGCCGCGTCTGAGCCTGGCGACGCGCCGGACCACGAAGACGGGACGCACGGCGTCCCGTTTTTGTTCGCCGGCGTGCCACCCATGGCGTTGGCCGGGCGCGGCGACGCCCGCACAATCCGCGGCCCACGTCTTGAAGTTGTCCGCCATGTCCGTCCGTCCCAGCGCGCTGGCGCTGACCCCCCTGCTCATGTTCCTGGCGCTGTTCTTCGGCGCCGGGCTGTACTACACGGCGCACGGCGAGCCGATGGGCTTCTACCAGCTGCGCGCACCGGTGGCGATCCTGCCCGCGCTGGCCCTCGGGCTGTGGCTGGCGCGCCGGCGCGGCGTCCCCGCCCAGCCGACCCTGCTGGCCGGCATGGGCGACGCCAACGTCATGCTGATGTGCCTGATCTTCCTCCTCGCCGGTGCGTTCGCCATGGTGTCCAAGGCGATCGGCGCGGTGGACGCGGTCGTCACGCTCGGCCTGGGCGCGCTGCCGCCGGCGCTGGTCCTGCCGGGGCTGTTCCTGGCCGCCTCGTTCGTGTCGCTGTCGATCGGCACCTCGATGGGCACGATCGCCGCGGTCGCGCCGATCGCACTGGGCGTGGCCGATGCTTCCGGCCTGGACCGCGTGCTGGTGACCGGTGCGGTGGTGGGCGGGGCGATGTTCGGCGACAACCTGTCGATCATTTCCGACACCACCATCGCCGCCACCCGCAGCCAGGGCGCGGAAATGCGCGACAAGTTCCGTGAGAACTTCAGGATCGCCGTGCCGGCGGCCATCGCCACGGCGATCCTGCTGGCGACCCTGGGCGACAGCGCGCCGATTCCCGCATCGGATGCCGCCTCGCCCTGGCTGGTGCTGCCGTACGCGCTGGTGCTGCTGCTGGCGCTGGCCGGGCTGGATGTCGTGCTCGTGCTGGGGATCGGCGTGGTGGTGGCCGGTGCGTTCGGCCTGGCGGCGACGCCGGGCTATGGCGCGGTCCAATTCGTCGGCGACATCTATGCCGGTTTCGAGAGCATGGTCGAGATCACCCTGCTGTCGATCCTGATCGGCGGCCTGGCCGCACTGATCAAGACCACCGGCGGGCTCGACTGGCTGGCACAGGCGATCGCGAGGTTCGCCCGCGGCCATACCGGCCGCCGTTCGGGCGAGTTGAGCATCGCCGCGCTGGCGGCCGGGACCGATGCGCTGACCGCGAACAACACGGTGGCGATCCTGGTGACCGGCAGCCTGGCCAGGGACATCGCGCAGCGCCACGGCATCAGTCCGCGCCGGGCGGCCAGCGTGCTCGACGTCTTCGCCTGCGTGGTCCAGGGTGTGCTGCCGTACGGCGCGCAGATCCTGCTGGCCGCCTCGCTGGCGGCGGTGTCGCCACTGGCGCTGGCTGGCAGCGTGCACTACTGCTGGCTGCTGGCGCTTTCGGCACTGGGACTCATCCTGTGGCCCGGACGGCGGCAGGCACCGGCGTCCGCATCGCCGCCGCCGGCGGACTGAGCCACCGGCGGAAACGGAAACGGGGCGCCCAAGGCGCCCCGTTCTGGATCGTTCCGGATCCGCTGTCCGGCAACCCCGGTCAGCGCGACTGCAGCTTCGACAGCAGGCGCAGGAACTCCAGGTACAGCCACACCAGCGTCACCATCAGGCCGAAGGCGCCGTACCACTCCATGTACTTCGGCGCGCCGCGCTCGGAGGCGGTTTCGATGAAATCGAAATCCAGCACCAGGTTCAGCGCCGCGATCACCACCACGAACAGGCTGAAGCCGATGCCGACCAGGCCCGATTCGTGGATCAGCGGGATCTGCACGTTGAAGAAGCCCAGGACGATCGTGGCCAGGTACACCAGCGCGATTCCGCCGGTCGCCGCGATCACCCCCAGCTTGAAGTTCTCGGTAGCCTTGACCAGCCCGGCGCGGTAGGCGAACAGCATCGCGAACAGGGTGCCGAAGGTCAGCAGCACCGCCTGCATGACGATGCCGTTGAAGCGCGCGTCGTAGATGGCCGAGATCGCGCCGAGGAAGAACCCCTGGGCGATCGCGTACAGCGGCGCGGTGACCGGCGCCCAGGTCTTCTTGAAGATCGTGGCCAGGGCCAAGGCGAAGCCGGCGATCAGGCCGCCCCACAGGTACAGGCCGATCGACGGATTGACCGCGCCGTCCGGGCCGAAGGCCTGGTTCCACGAGAAGGCGCCGGTGAGGACGACCAACAGGAGCAACAGGCCGGTCCGGTTGACGGTGCCGTTGATGGTCATCGCGCCGGCGTCGCCGCCGGAGACGACCTGGCCGCTGCCGAGGTCGAGGAAGGTGGATTCCTGGAAGGCGGGATTGCCGCTGCGCATGGGTCGGCGTGCTCCGTCGGTGTTGGGATTGAGGTGAGGATACACGGATGGGGGACGGCGCCGGCATGACCCGGGACGTCGCGTTCGCTGGCCCGTCACTGGCAACGGCGCGCGGCTTTGCCGGGTGGAGCGCCTCCCGTTTCCGGACCCGTCGCTCGCGACGGCTCGTTCGTCGTGCCGGGCGCTTCCGCGCATTCCCGGCGTGGTGCGAAAGGCGGGACTCGAACCCGCACGGGGGTTACCCGCTGGAACCTAAATCCAGTGCGTCTACCAGTTCCGCCACTTTCGCGAGCACGCGGCCATTCTAACCATGCCCGCGCCGTCCGGAGGCGCGGGCCGCGGATACAAAAACGCCCGGACAGGCCGGGCGTTTTCTTCGGGATGGTGGGCCGTCAAGGATTCGAACCTTGGACCTACTGATTAAGAGTCAGCTGCTCTACCAACTGAGCTAACGGCCCCGATGCAACCAAGCTGCGCATTCTAGCGGATTGCGCTGTCCTGGCAAGCTCCGCGGCGCATGCGCCGCGTTGGAACGGGTGGGGTGGCTGAGGGGATTCGAACCCCCGACCACTGGAATCACAATCCAGTACTCTAACCAACTGAGCTACAGCCACCACCGAAAAAACAGAACTACTGGAACCGCATCCGCCGTCGCCCGCGATGGCGCGCCCGGCAGGAATCGAACCTGCAACCGCCGGCTTAGAAGGCCGGTGCTCTATCCGGTTGAGCTACGGGCGCACAACTCGGTCCGCACCGCCTGCCTGGCGGGAAGGTGGTCGGGGTAGAGGGATTCGAACCCCCGACATCCTGCTCCCAAAGCAGGCGCGCTACCAGACTGCGCTATACCCCGGTGTGCTGGGACAGGTCCGGCATCGCCCTCGAATTCCGGCCCGCCGGGCCCGGCTCCCGGGCGCCCGGAGGCCCCTGGAAGGCCGGCTATTGTTCGTGAAGCGCGCCGGGGCTGTCAATGCCGCGGGCAGCCGCGGACTGGCGCAGCCGGGGCCGATAGGCGAAACTAGCGCGTTCCGCCGGGCCGGCAGGAACGCCGGTACCGAACCCAACAGACAACGTCGATTTCCGCTGCGGCAGGAGCCGCGGCCGCAGGAGCCAGACCACATGCAAGTTTCCGTCGAATCCACCGGCAACCTCGAACGCCGCATGAACTTCAGCCTGCCCGCGGAGCAGCTGCAGTCCAGCGTCAGCGGGCGCCTGCGCGAGATCGCCCGCACCGCGCGGATCAAGGGCTTCCGCCCGGGCAAGGTGCCGACCAAGATGATCGAGCAGCGCTACGGCGAGCAGGTCAAGTCCGAGGTGCTCAATGGTCTGCTGCGCCAGACCTTCGACTCGGCCGTGCGCGAGCACGACCTGCGCCTGGCCGGCAACCCCCGCATCGACCGCGCCGGCGAGGGCGAGCTGGACTACGTGGCCACCTTCGAGGTGGTGCCGGACTTCGGCGACGTCGACGTGTCCAAGCTGACCGTCATCCGCCACACCGCCGAGGTGGCCGATGCCGACATCGACCAGATGATCGACAACCTGCGCCTGCAGCGCCGCACCTGGAACAAGGTGGAGCGCGCGGCGAAGGAAGGCGACCTGGTCGCCGGCGCGCTGTGGACCCAGGTCGAGGACTTCCGCCAGCCGGCCGAGGGCGAGGAGCGGTTCAACACCGTCATCGGCTCGGGCCAGTTGCTGCCGGCGCTGGAGAACGCGCTTGCCGGCCTGGAACCGGGCGCGGAAGCGGTCATCGACGTCTCTTTCCCGGCTGGCTGGCGCCAGCCGCAGCTGGCCGGCAAGACCGCCCAGGTGCACGTCACCCTGTCGCAGGTGTCCGAGCCGGTGCTGCCGGAGGTGGATGCCACGTTCGTCAGGAGCTTCGGCGTCAAGAGCGGCGAAATGGACCAGTTCCGCGAGGACATCCGCAGCAACCTGCAGCGCGAGCTGAAGGGCGCGCTGATGAACCGCCTGCGTCGCGAGGTCGGCGAACAGCTGACCTCGACCTGGGCCCATGTCGAACTGCCGCCGCGCCTGGTCGAGGCCGAGGCCCGCTCCATGCTCGCGCAGCAGCTCGAGCAGATCCGCCGCGGGGGCCGCGACCCGGGCCAGCCGCCGGCCGACGCCCACGAGCAGTTCCTCGAGCCGGCGCGCAAGCGCGTCCTGGCCGGCCTGCTGGTCGGCGAGGTGGCCCGTCGCCACGACCTGCGCCTGGATCCCCAGCGCGTGAACGAAACCCTGCGCCTGATCGCCTCGACCTACGAGGAGCCCGAGCAGGTCATTGAGATGTACCGCAACGATCCCCAGTTGATGTCGGGACTGCAGAACCGGGTGATGGAGGAGCAGGTGATCGACTGGATCGCCGAGCGCGCCCAGCACACCGAGACGCCGCTCTCGTTCCAGGACGCGATCCGGGCATGACGGCGGTGGCGGGTGCGGCACGACCGCCGCGCCCGCTATGCTGCCCGAAGGCGTCCGCAACGGCGGGCGTCGAGTCCCCGAAAACAGGCACGCACCAGGAGCGCACGCAACGATGAGCAGGATCCCCACCCAAGCCCTGAACCTGGTCCCGATGGTGGTCGAGCAGACCAGCCGCGGCGAGCGCGCGTACGACATCTATTCGCGGCTGCTGAAGGAGCGGGTGATCTTCCTGGTCGGCCCGGTCGAGGACCACGTCGCCAACGTGATCATCGCGCAGATGCTGTTCCTCGAGGCCGAGAACCCCGAGAAGGACATCAGCCTGTACATCAATTCGCCCGGCGGCCTGGTCACGGCCGGCATGGCGATCTACGACACCATGCAGTACATCAAGCCGGACGTGAGCACGATCTGCGTCGGCCAGGCGGCTTCCATGGGCGCGGTGCTGCTGGCAGCCGGTGCGGCCAAGAAGCGCTACGCGCTGCCGAATTCGCGGGTGATGATCCACCAGCCGCTGGGCGGCTTCCAGGGCCAGGCCACCGACATCGACATCCACGCCCGCGAGATCCTGAGCATGCGCGCGCGGCTGAACGAGATCCTGGCCTTCCACACCGGCCAGAGCATCGAGACCATCGCCCGCGATACCGAGCGCGACAACTTCAAGAGCGCCGCCGAGGCCAAGGCCTACGGGCTGGTCGACGAGGTCCTGGAGAGGCGCTCGGACGAGTCGATCCAGGCGGGCTGAACAGTCGGCCGAGTTCCATCCCGGCAGCCCCGGCCTGGCCGTCCGTTCGCATCGGCGGCGGGCCCGGCCACCCATGAACCGCAAGGCCCGGCGCGCTTCTGGCGCGGTTCCGGCCCTGTGCTATTCTCGCCCCGAAGTCCCGCCCCAGCGGGCTGAAACACTGGAATAACGAAGCATGAGCGAAGACCGGCAAGGCCGTTCCGGCGACAGCAACAAGATCCTGTACTGCTCGTTCTGCGGGAAGAGCCAGCACGAGGTGCGCAAGCTGATCGCCGGCCCGAGCGTATTCATCTGCGATGAATGCGTGGAGCTCTGCAACGACATCATCCGCGAGGAGCTGGAAGAGAAGGCCCAGTCCGCGCGCAGCTCGCTGCCCAAGCCGCGCGAGATCCTCGAGGTCCTGGACCAGTACGTGATCGGCCAGCAGCGGGCGAAGAAGACCCTCGCGGTGGCCGTGTACAACCACTACAAGCGGATCGAGAGCCGCCAGCGCAACGAGGACGTGGAGCTGGCCAAGTCCAACATCCTGCTGGTCGGCCCGACCGGTTCGGGCAAGACCCTGCTGGCCGAGACCCTGGCGCGCCTGCTCAACGTCCCGTTCACCATCGCCGACGCGACCACGCTGACCGAGGCCGGCTACGTCGGCGAGGACGTGGAGAACATCATCCAGAAGCTGCTGCAGAAGTGCGACTACGACGTCGACAAGGCGCAGCAGGGCATCGTCTACATCGACGAGATCGACAAGATCTCGCGCAAGAGCGAGAACCCCTCGATCACCCGCGACGTGTCCGGCGAAGGCGTGCAGCAGGCGCTGCTGAAGCTGATCGAAGGCACCGTAGCCAGCGTGCCGCCGCAGGGCGGGCGCAAGCATCCGCAGCAGGAATTCCTGCAGGTGGACACCAAGAACATCCTGTTCGTCGTCGGCGGCGCGTTCGCCGGCCTGGACAAGATCATCCAGCAGCGCAGCACCGAGTCCGGCGGCATCGGTTTCGGGGCCAAGGTGAAGAGCAGCTCGCGCAAGGCCGACATCGGCAAGCTGCTGGCCGAGGTCGAGCCGGAGGACCTGATCAAGTTCGGCCTGATCCCCGAGTTCGTCGGCCGCCTGCCGGTGGTCGCCACGCTGGAGGAGCTGGACGAGCCGGCCCTGGTCAAGATCCTGACCGAGCCGAAGAACGCCATCACCAAGCAGTTCAAGAAGCTGTTCGAGATGGAAGGCGTGGAGCTGGAGTTCCGGCCCGACGCCCTGGCCGCGATCGCGCGCAAGGCGCTCAAGCGCAAGACCGGCGCCCGCGGCCTGCGCACCATCGTCGAGTCGGTGCTGCTGGATACCATGTATGACCTGCCGTCGGCCGAGAACGTGAGCAAGGTGGTGGTGGACGAGTCGGTGATCGAGCACAAGACCGAGCCGTACCTGATCTACCAGACCCCGCCGGCGGCGGCGCCGAAGGTGGCTTCGGCCGAGTGATCCGGCGACGCGTGTCCGCGGTCAGGTTCAGGAACTTGAAGAAACCCCGGCCGACGCCGGGGTTTCTCGTATCTGGCTGATACAAAGAAGGTTTTCAGGGTGTTCTTGCATCCCTTCCGGCCAGCCCCCATAACGGAGCCAGGACGGCGCCAGCCGTCGACCCCACGCCCCCCGGAGCCTTCATGTCCCGTACCCGATCCGACGCCCTGGAACTGCCCGTCCTGCCGCTGCGCGACGTGGTGGTGTTCCCGCACATGGTCATCTCGCTGTTCGTCGGCCGGGACAAGTCCATGCGCGCGCTGGAGCAGGCGATGGAGGCCGACAAGCAGATCCTGCTGGTGGCGCAGAAGTCGGCCGAGACCGACGACCCGGACGCCGGCGACCTGTACGCGGTCGGCACCCTGGCCCAGGTCCTGCAGCTGCTGAAGCTGCCCGACGGCACGATCAAGGTGCTGGTCGAGGGCACCGCGCGCGTGCACGTGGACCGCATCGCCGAGCGCGACGGGGCCCTGCATGGCCGTGGCGAACTGATCGAGGCCGGCAGCGGCCGCAGCGAGCGCGAAGTCGAGGCGGTCGCGCGCACGCTCACCGGGCTGTTCGAGCAGTACGTCAAGACCAACCGCAAGCTGCCGCCGGAGCTGCTGCAGACCCTTTCGGGCATCGACGACCCCGGCCGCCTGGCCGACACCATCTCCGCGCACATCGGCGTGCGCCTGGCCGACAAGCAGCGGCTGCTGGAAAGCGCCGACACCGGCGAACGGCTGGAGCTGCTGGTCGGCCTGGTCGAGGGCGAGATCGACGTGCAGCAGATGGAGAAGCGCATCCGCGGCCGGGTGAAGTCGCAGATGGAGCGCAGCCAGCGCGAGTACTACCTCAACGAACAGATGAAGGCGATCCAGAAGGAACTGGGCGACCTGGACGATTCGCCCGGCGAGATGGAAGAGCTGGTGCGCCGCGTCGCCGAGGCCGGCATGCCCAAGGCGGTGGAGGCCAAGGCCCGCGCCGAACTGAACAAGCTCAAGCAGATGTCGCCGATGTCGGCCGAGGCCGCGGTGGTGCGCAACTACCTGGACTGGCTGCTGGGCGTGCCGTGGAAGAAGCGCAGCAAGGTGCGCAAGGACCTCAAGGCCGCGCAGGACACGCTCGACGCCGACCATTACGGCCTGGAGAAGGTCAAGGAACGCATCCTCGAGTACCTGGCGGTGCAGTCGCGGGTCAAGCAGATGAAGGGCCCGATCCTGTGCCTGGTCGGCCCGCCGGGCGTGGGCAAGACCTCGCTGGGCCAGTCGATCGCCAAGGCCACCAACCGCAAGTTCGTGCGCATGTCGCTGGGCGGCGTGCGCGACGAGGCCGAGATCCGCGGCCATCGCCGCACCTATGTCGGTTCGATGCCGGGCCGGATCGTGCAGAACCTCAACAAGGCAGGGACGAAGAACCCGCTGTTCGTGCTCGACGAGATCGACAAGATGTCGATGGATTTCCGCGGCGACCCGTCCTCGGCGCTGCTGGAGGTGCTCGACCCGGAGCAGAACCACTCCTTCAACGACCATTACCTGGAGGTCGACCTGGACCTGTCGGAGGTCATGTTCGTGGCGACCTCCAACTCGCTGCGCATTCCCGGCCCGCTGCTGGACCGCATGGAGGTCATCCGCATTCCCGGCTACACCGAGGACGAGAAGCTCAGCATCGCCTCGCGCTACCTGGTGCCCAAGCAGCTCAAGGCCAATGGCCTCAAGCCCGAGGAGCTGGCCATCGCCGAAGACGCCATCCGCGACATCGTGCGCTACTACACGCGCGAATCGGGCGTGCGCAACCTGGAGCGCGAGATCGCCAAGATCTGCCGCAAGGTGGTCAAGGAGATCGCGCTGAAGGGGCCGCAACCGGCGAAGAAGGCGGCGAAGAAGGCCGCGTCGCGCAAGGCGAAGTCCGCGCTGGTCAAGGTCGACGCCAGGAACCTGGACAAGTACCTGGGCGTGCGTCGCTTCGATTACGGCCGCGCCGAGGAACAGAACGAGATCGGCCTGGTCACCGGCCTGGCCTGGACCGAGGTCGGCGGCGACCTGCTGCAGATCGAGGCCACGCTGGTGCCGGGCAAGGGCCAGTTGATCCTGACCGGCCAGTTGGGCGACGTGATGAAGGAGTCGGCCTCGGCCGCGTTGTCGGTGGTGCGCGCGCGTGCCGAGCGCTTGGGCATCGATGTCGATTTCCTGCAGAAGCACGACGTGCACCTGCACGTGCCCGACGGCGCCACGCCCAAGGACGGTCCAAGCGCCGGCGGTGCGATGGTCACCGCGCTGGTATCCACCTTGACCAAGGTGCCGGTGCGCGCGGACATCGCCATGACCGGCGAGATCACCCTGCGCGGCAAGGTCACCGCCATCGGCGGTCTCAAGGAGAAGCTGCTGGCGGCGCTGCGTGGCGGCATCCGCACCGTGGTGATCCCGGAGGAGAACCGCAAGGATTTGGCCGACATCCCGGCCAACGTCACCGAGGGCATGAAGATCGTGCCCGTGCGCTGGATCGACGAAGTGCTCGACCTGGCCCTGGAACGCCCGCTGCGGCCTGCCGCGGGCAAGACGGGCGGGCGCAGCGGCAGGGCGGGCGGGCGGCGCCCGCGTCCCACCGAGGACCAGGCGGGCGTCAAGCACTGAGGACGAGGCGACAACGGAAATGCAGCGGCGCGGGAGGCAAAAACCCGCGCCGTTGCTGCATTTCCCGGTTGCGGCGCGGGGTCGGCGCCCTGTATAACGGGCGCACCCGCCGGCGGCCCGGACCGCGCGGCGGCACCGGACCAGCGGGCACGCCCGGCATGGCGCGGGCCCGGTCACTCATCTCGCGGCGACGCCGCACAGGGAGCAAAAAAGAATGAACAAAACCGATCTGATCGATGCCGTCGCCACCGACGCCGAAGTCACCAAGGCCGAGGCCGCCCGCGCGGTCGACGCGGTCATCAACTCCATCACCACGGCGTTGAAGAAGGGCGACGCGGTGACGCTGGTCGGCTTCGGTACGTTCCAGGTGCGCAAGCGCGCCGCCCGCACCGGCCGCAACCCGAAGACCGGCGAGACCATCAAGATCAATGCTTCCAAGAACCCGGCGTTCAAGGCTGGCAAGGCCCTGAAGGACGCTGTAAACTGATCGGCCCCGCTGCCAGGGCAGGGTGCACGCACCCGGGTGCTTAGCTCAGCGGTAGAGCGTCGCCCTTACAAGGCGAGGGTCGGGGGTTCGAAACCCTCAGCACCCACCAGGCCCACCAGCTTTGGCGGCGCGGAAGGAAACACGAAAAAGTTGTCGGGTGGTCTGGCGCAGAACGTGCGAATCGCCTTACAATAGCTGTCTCGATGCGGAGTGGTAGTTCAGTCGGTTAGAATGCTGGCCTGTCACGCCGGAGGTCGCGGGTTCGAGTCCCGTCCACTCCGCCACTATCCGGAAAGGCCCCTGGTTCGCCAGGGGCCTTTCTCTTTTCCGGATACCCGGTCGCGGAACGGCACTGCCGGGCCGGGCCGGCGACCGGCAGCCCACGACGGGTTAAACTGCGCCGCTTATCATTCCGCCGCTTACTGACTGGACTGGCAACAATGCTGCAGAAACTCCGCGACCGGACCTCGGGATGGGTCGCCACGATCATCATCGCGTTGCTGATGGTTCCATTCCTTTTCGTCATCGACCAGCGCTATCTCGGCGGCGTGGGTGCCGACAACGTGGCCCAGGTCAAGGCGCCGCCCAAGTGGTGGGAAGGCGCCCCGGCCTGGTGGCCGGCGTCGATGCTGTGGGAGCACCGCGAGGTCGGCACGGACGAATTCCGCCGGCGCTTCGAACAGGAACGCATCCGCTTGCGCCAGGAACAGGGCGAAGCCTTCGATCCGCGCGCCTTCGAAACCGTGGAGAGCAAGCGCAAGGTGCTGGACCAGCTGATCGACGAGAAGGTGCTGCAGCTGGCGGCCGACCGGGCCGGCGTGGTCATCGGCGACGTGGCGGTGCGCGATTACATCGCCTCGATCCCCGCGTTCCAGGTCGACGGCAAGTTCGATGCGAACCGCTACCAGCTGGCGCTGGCATCGCAGGTGCCGGCGCAGACGCCCACGCACTTCCAGCAACTGGTGCGCGATTCGCTGCAGCAATCGCTGATCCCGCTGGGCGTGGGCACGTCGGCGTTCGTGACCGATGCCGAATTCGACCGCCTGTTGCGCCTGTCGGGCGAGACCCGCGACGTGGAGATCGCGGTGCTGCCGGCGGCGGCCGAGGACACGGCCGAGGTCGGCGATGCGGAGATCCAGGCCTGGTACGACGCGCACCCGCGCGACTTCGTCCGTCCCGAATCGGTGGTCATCGAGTACGTGGAAGTCGACGGCAGCCGCCTGCCGGCGCCGGCGTCCGCCGACGAGGCCACGCTGCGCAAGCGCTACGAGGACGAGAAGGCGCGTTTCGCCGAACCCGAACAGCGGCTGGCGTCGCACATCCTGATCCGGGTCGAACCCGGGGCGGATGCCGCGGCGCAGAAGGCGGCCGAGGAGAAGGCGCAGCGGCTGGCTACCGAGGCGGCGGCGCCGGGCGCCGATTTCGCCGCACTGGCGCGCGCCAATTCCGAGGACCCGGGCTCGCGCGATGGCGGCGGCGACCTGGGCTGGGTCGAGCGTGGCGCCATGGTCGCGCCGTTCGATGAGGCGCTGTTCTCGATGCAGGCGGGCGAGGTGCGCGGGCCGGTAAGGACCGATTTCGGCTACCACGTCCTGCAGCTGCGCGAGGTCAAGCAGGGCGCGCAGGTCGGTTTCGAGCAGGCGCGCGAGGAACTGGCGCGCGAACAGGCCGAGGCCGACCGCGAGCGCGCCTACAGCGAGTTCATCGGCCGCCTGACCGACCTGGTCTACCAGAACCCGTCCTCGCTCGCGCCGGCCGCCGAACAGGTCGGCCTGCAGGTGCAGAAGCTGGGGCCGTTCACCCGCGAGGACACCATCGGCATCGGCGCATCGCCGGACGTGAAGAAGGCGGCATTCTCGGAGACGCTGATCGAGGACGGCACCGCCAGCGATCCGATCCAGCTGGGCCCGGACCACAGCGTCGTCATCCGCGTGGTCGAACACACGCCCGAGCAGCGGCGACCGCTGGCCGAGGCGCGCGACGAGGTGATCGCCGCGATCCGTGCCGACCGCCGGCAGAACGCCGCCGCGGTGGCCGCCGATGCGCTGGTCAAGCGCCTGCAGTCGGGCGAGACGCTGGCCGACGTCGCCGCGTCCGCGGGTGCGGAAGTGGCGCCGCTGCAGGGCCTGCCGCGTGGCGTGCCGGCGCCGTCGCCGGCGGGCAACCGCGAGATCTTCGCGGTCGGCGCGCCTGCCGAGGGCAAGCCGTCCGCCGGGCGCTTCGAACTGCCCGACGGCCGCTACGCCGTGTTCGTCGTGAACGCGGTGCATCCGGGCAAGCCGGAGGACCTGCAGCCGGAACAGCGCGACGCGCTGCGCAAGCAGTTCGACCAGATCGAAGGGGCCGCCGCGGTCGAAGCCTATGTCCATGCGACCCGCAAGGACTTCGACGTGGTGGTCGAGGAAAGCCAGCTGTAGCGGCCGCCGCGGAACTGTCGCCCGCACGCGCCGCCTGGCCGTGCGGGCGCGAAGCGAAGGGCGTGGAAGCCATCTTCCGCGCCCTTCGCGTTTCCCAGGATGCCGTTGCGCGTTGCACGGGCCATCGCTCCATCCTTCGGCGGGGCCGCGCCAGAACCCGGCTGCCGGTGATGGCATCACTCCAGACGCAACACCATGCCCGGACGCAGCACGCTGTCCTGGCGCAGGCCGTTCAGTTCGAGCAACCGGCGGGGCGTGAGGCCGTGCCGCTTGGCGATGCTCCAGGCGGAATCGCCACGGCGGACCGTATGCGTGGCGGGTGCGGAACCGGTGGTTGCCGTGCCGGTTCCGCTTCCGGATGTCCGGCTCGAGGCGGCAACGCGCATGGCGGTCGATGGTGAAGCGCCTTCGGGGACCAGCGCCCACGGGGCGCCCTGTTTCGGCCAGCCCTTCAGTGCGGGATTGAGGCGGCGCAGGGTGGCTGCGTCCTGGCCGTTTCCGGCGGCCCAGGCATCCAGCGAGCGCGCGTCCTCAAGCGGCCGTGCCTGCAGCAGCACTACTGTGTGATCGAGACCGTCGCGCCACTGCGGCCGCCGGCCGGCCTGTTCGAGCAGGCAGGCCAGGGCGTGCAGTTTTTCCACATAGGCGTAGGTCACCGCCGGCAGCCCCTTGATGTCTTCGGGCCTGGCCTCCGCCGCGGTGCGGCCGCTGCGCCGCAGTCCCTGCAGCAGGCGGTATTCGCCGGCGTTGTAGGCCATCGCCATCAGCCGCCAGTTGCCGTCGAAGCTGGCCTCGAGCTTTTGCAGGTAGCTCACCGCGGCGCGGGTGGACGCGGCCGGCGACAGTCTTCCGTCGTAGCCCGCTTCGACCACGATGCCGTGGTGGCGTGCGGTGGCGCCGATGAACTGCCATAGCCCCGCGGGGCCGGACTTGCTGCGCGCGCCCGGCGCGTATCCGCTTTCGATGAACGGGATCAGCGCGAATTCTGTCGGGAGGCCCGCTTCGCGCAGCGACTGGACGACGTATCCGAACAGCGCCAGGGTGTCGCCGTTGCGATCGCCCAGGCGCTGCGGCGCATGGGCGAAGTGCGTGCTCCAGCGCGCCTGGGCGTTGCTGCACTGTGGTTCGGCCAGGCCGGCGCGGAAGGATTCGTAGATGGACAGGCCGTTGCCGGGCGCGGCGGTGGTTGCCGTTGCGATAGCGGCGTCGCCATCGGTCACGGGCGGCACCGGCAGCACTGCGGGGGCGGGGGCTGTATCGGCGACGGATTCGGGAGGCAGCGAAGGCGTGGCTTCCGCGCTCGGGGGCGTTGACGCGGGCGGCGCCTGTTTCGCGCCCGGGGCCGGTGGGGTCGCGCAGGCGGACAGCACGGAGATCGCCAGCAGACAGCACGCGGCGACGCGGATGTGCCCGGGACTCATGCGCGGAACTCGTCCTTCCAGGCGCGCAGGTTGGCGAAGGTCTCGACTTCGTCCGCCGGATCCCGGCCCAGCCGCCTGGCCGCCGCCTGGCGTACTTCCGGAACGGCGCAGCGCAGGAACGGATTGCAGGCGCGCTCGCCGTCGAGGACCGCAGGCAGGGTCGGGCGATCCGACGCGCGCTGCGCGACCGCCTCCGCGCGCCGCGCGCGCAGGGCCGCATTGCCGGGCTCCACTTCGCAGGCGAAGGCCGCGTTGGCGAGCGTGTATTCGTGCCCGCAGCACACCCGGGTGTCGCCGGGCAGGGCGGCCAGCCGTAGCAGCGAATCGTGCATCTGCGCCGGCGTGCCTTCGAACAGGCGGCCGCAGCCGAGGCTGAACAGCGTGTCGCCGCAGAACAGGTGTCCGTCGATCCGGTAGGCCACATGGCTGCGGGTATGCCCGGGCACGGCGATCACGTCCACGTCGCGTTCCAGCAACCGCAGCCGGGCACCGTCGCCGACGCGTTCGCAGGCCAGGCCGATCCGGGCATCGTCGGGGGCGAACACTGGCAGTCCCGGCCAGCGTTCGAGCAGCGTGGGTACGCCGCCGCAATGGTCGGCATGGTGGTGGGTGAGCAGGATCGCCTCCGGTCGCAGGCCTTCTCCCGCCGCGGCCAGCACCGGCGCCGCATCCCCGGGATCGACCACCAGCGCGCGTGGCCCGTCCCGGAGGACCCAGATGTAGTTGTCCTCGAATGCGGGCAGCGCGGTCAGTCGCATAGAATCGCGACCATGCCCGCCGTCGCGTCCAGCCGTCAACCCGGCGCCTCGTTCCGGTTCAGCGGACGGGCGGCGCAATGGCTGCTGTCCGAGGAGCGGCGCTGGCTGGCCACGCAACTGGCCGCGCGACCGGCGCGGCCGTGGCTGTGGCTGGCTCCGTCGTCGCCGTCGCCGCCCGAATGGCCGGCGGGATCGGCGCGTGGGGTGCGGCTGCAGGAGCAGGGCCGCGGCTACAGTGGAACCGTGCGCTGCGGCCTGCCGCTGCCGCTGTCCAGCGAATGCCTGGGCGACATCGTGCTGCAGCATCCCGCGCGCGAACGCGCGGAACCGCTGCTGGACGAGTGCGCGCGGGTGCTGGTCGACGGCGGCCGCCTGTGGCTGTTCTTGGTCAATCCGTGGAGCCCGTACCGGCTGCATGGCATCGGCGACCTGCCGGCCCCGGCCAGCGGTGCGTGGCTGCGGCGCCTGCGCGCACGAGGCCTGCAGGTCGACGCACCGGGATTCATCGGACCATGCTGGCGGATCGGCCGGCGCGGAGAATTGCAGGCCTCCAGTGTGCCGCTGCGTGCCGGATGCGTCGTCGTCGCCGAGAAGCGCGGCCTGGCGCCGGTCGCGCCGGTGCCGGTCGCGTGGCGGCATGGGGCGGCGCCGGCGGCATGAAACACATCACAGGAAAGCGATGAAGAAGATCGAGATACACACCGATGGCGCCTGCCTGGGCAATCCCGGTCCCGGTGGCTGGGCGGCGCTGCTGCGCTACAACGCCCACGAGCGCGAACTGGCCGGTGGCGAACCGGACAGCACCAACAACCGCATGGAGCTCACCGCCGCGATCATGGCCCTGGAGGCGCTGCACGAACCGTGCGTGGTGGCGCTGTACACCGATTCGCAGTACGTGCGCCAGGGCATCACCGAATGGATGGCCGGCTGGGTGCGGCGCGGCTGGAAGACCGCCGGCGGCGATCCGGTGAAGAACCGCGACCTGTGGGAACGGCTGCATGCCGCCGCCGCCCGCCACCGGGTCGAGTGGCACTGGGTCAAGGGCCACGCCGGCGATCCGGACAACGAGCGCGTGGACGTGCTCGCGCGCACCGCCGCGCAGCAGGCGCGCGACGCCAGCGCGGTACACTGACCGCGCATGCGCCAGATCATCCTCGATACCGAAACCACCGGCCTGGAGTGGAAGAAGGGCAACCGCGTCGTCGAGATCGGTTGCGTGGAACTGCTGGAGCGCCGGCCCAGCGGCCGCAACTTCCACCGCTACCTCAGGCCGGACTGCGCCTTCGAGCCCGGCGCGCAGGAAGTCACCGGCCTGACCCTGGAATTCCTGGCCGACAAGCCGGCGTTCGAGGAAGTGGCCGAGGAATTCCTCGCCTACATCGACGGTGCCGAGCTGGTCATCCACAACGCGGCCTTCGACCTGGGCTTCCTCGACCACGAACTGTCGCTGCTGGGCGAGCGCTACGGGCGCATGGCCGACCGGGCCACCGTGGTCGACACGTTGCTGCTGGCGCGCGAACGCTTTCCCGGCCAGCGCAATTCGCTGGACGCGCTGTGCAAGCGGCTGGGCGTGGACAACTCGCACCGTCAACTGCACGGGGCGCTGCTCGACGCGCAGATCCTGGCCGATGTCTACATCGCCCTGACCTCCGGCCAGGAGGAGATCGGTTTCGGCGAAGCGCAGGCGACAGCCTCGCGGCCGATCGCGGCGGTGGGCTTCACGCCGGTATCGGCCGCACGCCCGTGCATCGGGGTGCCGGCGTTCGAGGAGCAGGCGCACCTGCGCCGGCTGGAAACGCTGCGCAAAAAGGCGGGGCGTGCCCTGTGGGACGACATCGAGGCACCGGTCGTCGAGGCACCGGCACCGCAGGCCGTGCCGGCCTGACGACCGGCGCCGGGCGCCATGGCCGGCGCTACTGGCAGCGCACCAGCACCGCGGTCACGTTGTCCGAGCCGCCGCCATCCAGCGCCGCGGCCACCAGGGTGTCGACGCACTCCTGCGCGCTGCATTCCTGCCCGCCCAGGGTGTCGGCGATACGGTGGTCGTCGACCTCTTCGGTCAATCCGTCGCTGCACAGCAGCAGTTGCATCCCCGGACGCAGCTCGCCGGCCATGATCGACACGTTCAGATGGTTGGGATCGGTCACGCCCAGGGCCTGGGTGACGACGTTGCGGTGCGGATGCGCGCGGGCCTGCTCGGGAGTCAGCGCGCCCTGGGCGATCAGGTCCTGCACGTAGCTGTGGTCCTGGCTGAGCTGGGCCAGGCGGCCGTCGCGCCACAGGTAGGCGCGGCTGTCGCCGACCCAGGCCACTTCGAAACGCTCGCCCTGGACCCGCGCGGCGACCACCGTGGTGCCCATCGGCAGGGCATCGTTGCGCCGGCGCGAGACCCGGATGATCTCCTCATCGGCGATGCGGATGGCCTGGGCCAGGGGGGTGCCGCTGCGGATCTCGCGGACGATGGTCTCGCGGGCCAGCGCGCTGGCCACCTCGCCGCAGGCGTGGCCGCCCATGCCGTCGGCCACCAGCCACAGGCCGAGCTCGCTGTCACCGTAGTAGGTGTCTTCGTTGAGCTGGCGGCGCAGGCCGACGTGGGTCAGGTGTCCGAACTCGATCATGGGGTCCGCGGCGGCTTCGCTGTCAGCAGGATAAACGTATTCACCTGGCGCGGAAGGCCAGTGCGGGCGGGGCTTCAGGCGCCGGCCGGAAAAGGCGTCGCCGTGTCGCCGGGGCCGGGATCGGACAAGGAAAAAGGTTGTTCTCCCGACTGCGGGAAGCAGGCGCTCGGGTACCTCTCCGTGATGACCGGATGCTGGGCTCACTCTGGACACCACGGTCATGTGATCGGTCCAGAGCAAGCGAAAAGCGTCGGCTCCGGACGGGGCCGCCGTGCCCTGGGGGTCTGGCGCATTGCTCGGCTCCGCCGTCCATGGCTCCGACGAGCGAGCGCAGGCCATCCCTGGCCTGCTTGCGCCAGACCCCCAGGACACGACGTCCTTCGCGAACGTTGAGGTCGTGGCTTCGATCGAGGGAAAGCGGAGCCTCGGGAACCGGGCTTTCGTAGAGCGGGGCAAGCCCCGCTCTACGAGGGCAGGCCAAGTCGAAACGATGGCAGGCGCGCAAGGGAGCCGAGCAAGGGAGCCGAGCAAGGGAGCCGAGCAAGGAACGAAGCCACGCCCCCAAAGCACCGAAAAGACGCGGCAGTGCGGGGGTATGGCGCAAGCAGCACAGGGATGTGCTGCGCTCGGCCGTCGGAGGCAGGACGCCGGAGCCGGCCGATGCGCCATACCCCCGCACTGCCGCGGCTCCCGCCGAAGCCCGCCAAACCGGATGCCTCTGCTTCCGAAGCCAGCCCAGTCAGACGCTCTTGCTCCTGCGGTTCTTGCCTTTTCCCACCGGGGAGAAGAACCAGGAAAAAAAAAAGACGGGCGCAAGGCCCGTCTTCGTCTGTCTGTCTGGCGGAAAGGGTGGGATTCGAACCCACGGTACCGGAGACCGGTACACCGGATTTCGAATCCGGCGCATTCGACCACTCTGCCACCTTTCCGGGGCCCGGCGGCGTGGTCCGGCCGCGGGGCCCGCCATGATACGGAACCGGCCCGGGGCGTACAACCACGGCCACCGGCGCACGGGTTGTGGCTAGACTGTCGGCCCGTTCCCCGATGACGCCCCGATGTCCGAAATCCTGGTCCCCGTGTCCTTCGGCGAGCTGCTCGACAAGATCGCGATCCTGCAGATCAAGTCCGAGCGGATGACCGACCCGGCCAAGCTGGCCAACGTGCGCAACGAACTGTCCGCACTGGAGCGCACCTGGCTGCAGCATCCGGCCGCCGGCGGCGACGTCGCCCAGCTGCGCGCGCAGCTCAAGGCGGTCAACGAACGCCTGTGGGACATCGAGGACGACATCCGGGTCAAGGAGAAGGCGCAGGAGTTCGACGAGGAATTCGTGCGCCTGGCCCGCAGCGTGTACTTCGAGAACGACGAGCGCGCGCGGGTGAAGAAGGAGATCAACCTGGCGCTGGGCTCGGCCTACGTCGAGGAGAAGTCCTACCAGGACTACCGCAGCGGCGCCGCGGCGCCCTGAGTTCCGGCCGCCGCGGCAGGCGGCGGTCCGCGCAGTTCCAGCGCGCGGATCCTGACCAGGTGGCGGACCATGCGCAGCTGCGGGCTGTGCGGCAGCGCCACGCCGTAACCCTGGTGCAGGCGCTCGACGTCGCCGGGCCGGCCCAGGCCGATCGCGCCGAGCTGGGCGATCAGCAGCGCCTGTTCCTGCACCTGCGGTGGCAGCGCCCGCGGCAGTTCCAGCAGCGCCTCGCCATCGGCCCGCATCGCGGCCGGGTCGCGGGCCGCGGCGGCCGCGTACATCGCCAGCATGCGCCGCACCGGCTCGGGCTGGACCGCCGGGTCGATCCAGGCCGGATCGATCCAGACCCCGTGCAGGTCCTGCGGCGGCAGGTGGCCGATCGTGGCCATCGCCACGCCGGAGGCCACTTCGGCCCAGGTGGCCGGATCGGCCACCGGGCCGCGCGACAGGCCGAGCAACGCCTGCAGCGCGGGCTCGGCGGCCGGGGCGTCGCCGGCGCGCAGGGTCAGGACGGTGGCGTGGTGGCCGCTGCGCAGCGCCGCGGCCAGCGCGATCGCGCGTTCCCGCGCCAGCAGCAGGCTGTGGCCGGGCAGCGCGCGCACCGGCGCCGAGGCCGGTGGCGGGACGCGGCCTTCGAGCAGGTCCAGCACCGGCAGGCCATTGTCGGCCAGCCGCTGCAGCGTGTCGGCGCGGTCGCCGCGGAAACGGGTGCGTGGTCCTTCCAGCGCGACCACCGGGTGGAAGTCGCTGTGCGGCTGCGCATGCAGGGCGCGGACGTAGGTGTCGAGCAGCGCGCCGCCGCCGATCCGGCGCAACGCCAGGGCGGCGTCGCCCTCCAGGCCGATGCGCGCCGTTTCGCGGGCGAGCGCAGCGGTGGCCCGCAGGCGCGCGCTGTCGGCCGCCGGGCAGCGGCTGCGGCAGGCGACCACGACCAGGTCGTTGTCCTGCGCCAGGTACACCGCCGCGTCGGGGAAGTTGGCGCGCAGCGCGGCGATGATCCGCGCCAGCAGCGCGTCGTCGATCTCGTAGGTCTGCAGCCACTGCACCAGTAGGCCGTCGTCGGCCAGGTGGCCGCGCGCGAAGCGGTAGAACTCGGTGGTGAACAGGCCGGCGACGCCGCTGACCCACGGGTTGGACGGCTCGGAGACGATCACGTCGTACTGCCGGCGCCCGCTGGCGTAGAAATGGCGCGCATCGTCGAAGCGGACCTGCGAGCGCGGATCGTGCAGCGCGCGGGGAATGCGCGCGGCGAACAGCCGCGCCCCGGCAGCGTGCACCAGCGGCTCGATCTCCACCGTTTCCACCCGCTCGACCCGGTCGCTGCCGAGCAGGGTATGGGTCGACAGCCCCAGTCCCCAGCCGATGACGCCCACCTGGCGCGGATGCGGATGCAGCGCCAGCGGCAGTGCGCCGAGGCTGACCATGGTCAGTTCGTCGCCGCCGGGCGGGCCGTCGAGGCTGGCCGACATCGCCCCGTCGGACTTGCCGTTGGTCAGCAGCGAGAGGGTGTCCTGGGCCGGCGAGCGGGCCACGCCGATCGTCGCGGTCTTGCCGTCGCGCAGGAACGGCACCTGCAACGACGGATCCAGTCGCGCGAACCCGGTGCGGAACGCGCCGGACAACTGCGCGCGCGGATCGGGCCGGCCCCACGTCGCGGCGACGGCGAGCGCGGCGGCGGCCGCCAGCACCATGCCGGCGATGCGTCGCGGCGCCGGTTCGCCGCGCGCATGCGCCAGCAGCCAGAAGCCGAGCGCGATGTCGCCCAGCGCCGCCAGCATCAGGCCGCCGCGCACGCCCAGCAGCGGGACCAGCACGTGCACCGCCAGCACCACGCCGGCGATCGCGCCGACCGTGTTGGCCGCGTACAGGCGTCCGATCGCCGCCTCGCCGGCGCCGTTGCGCAGCAGGCCCAGGGTGAACAGCGGCAGGGTCATGCCGGCGAAGAACGCCGCCGGCAGCATCACTGCGATGGCGATGGCGGCGCTGCCGAGCAGGAACAGCCGGTAGCCGCCATCGCTGCGCGACAGCGACTGCACCAGCGCGGCGGTCCATTCGAACGACGCCGCGAACGCCAGCAGCGACAGCAGCGCGGCGATGCCCATGGCCACCTGCGCCAGTGCGGCGGTGTGCAGCGGGTCGTGCAGCGAAGCGGCGCGGCGGTGGACCCAGGCGCCGCCGGACGCCAGGCCGAGCAGGAACGCGGCCAGCATCAGCTCGAAACTGTGCACCGTGGTGCCCAATGCCTGGTTGAGCAGGCGGATCCAGCCGATCTCGTAGACGAAGGAGCAGGCGCCGGAGACCAGCGCGATCCAGGGCACCGCGCGCAGCAGTCCATCGCGGGCAGGTATGGCGTCCGGCCGGGATGGCACCGCATGCGGCGCCGGCGCCGGGACGCGCGGCGCGCCCTCGCAGCGCATCGACAGCGCCCAGGCGCCGGCCGCCACCGCCAGGTTGGCCACGCCGGCCACGGCCATCGCGCCCGGCATGCCCAGCCGCGGCAGCAGCACGAAGGTGGCGCCCAGCGCGCCCAGCGCCGCGCCCAGGCTGTTGGCGGAATACAGCCCGCCCAGCACCCGCGCGTCCTGCCGCGGCGCGGCGCGCAGCCAGCCGGCGCTGAGCAGGGGAAAGGTCGCGCCGAGCAGCAGGCAGGCGGGCAGGATCAGCAACGCGGCGGTCAGCCACGGATACAACCGCCCGGCCGCTCCGTCGCCCAGTGCCGGGAGCAAGGCTTCGGACAGGCCGAGGTAGCCGAGGAACAGCGGGTGGAACGCCAACCCGAGCAGGCCGATCGCCGCTTCGGCCAGCGCATAGGCCAGCAGCAGCCTTCGCCAGCGCAGGCCCAGCCGCGCCGCCAGCCACGCGCCCAGCGCCATGCCGCCCATGAAGATCGACAGCACCAGGCTCTGCGCATAGGCCGCGTGGCCCAGCACCAGTCCCAGGTAATGCGACCACAGCGACTGGTACACCAGGCCCGCGAAACCGGACAGGACGAACAGCGCCAGGATCGCCGCAGCCGGCGGAACGGCCCCGCCGTCCGGATCGGTCGGGCGGGGGCCGGGGTTCATGTCCGCTGCTTCGCCCGGTGCATGCGCTCAGCCGCCGTGGTCGGCGCGGTAGCGTTCGAACGCATCGAGCGCATCGTCCACGGTGACCAGCTCCATCACCCCGTCGTGCTCGATCTTGGTGCCCCACTTGAGTTCGCCGGCCGGCTTGCCCAGGTATCTGCGCGCGGCATCGTCATAGCGGTCCACGCAGTAGCGCCGGTCCGAATACGGTCCGCTGCGCGCCGGATTGCTGGCCGCGTGCAGGCCCAGCACCTTGGTCCCCATCGCATTGGCGATGTGCATCGGCCCGGAGTCCGGGGTGACCAGCAGGCTCGCCCGTTCCAGCAGCGCCGGCAGCTGCTTGAGCGTGTCCTTGCCGACCAGGTCCAGCGCCGGGGCGCGCATGGCGGCCAGGATCGCGTCGGCGGTGCGCCTTTCCAGTTCGCTGCGCCCGCCGCACAGCACCACCCGCCAGCCGCGGCCGGCGGCATGGTCGGCCAGCGCCGCGTAACGGTCCGCGTACCAGTTGCGGCGCTGGTGGCTGGAGCAGGGCGAGACCATCAGCACCGGCGTGCCGTCGCCGGGCCATTGCGCGCGCGCCCATTCGCGCGCCGCATCCGGCACCGGCAGGTCCCAGACCACCCGCTCCTGGCGCAGGCCCAGCGGCTCGCAGAAGCTGCCGATCGCGTCGAGCACGTGGATGCCGGGCCGGTCGGGGATGCGTTCGTTGACGAACAGCCCGTGCAGGTCCTTCGAACGGGCGCGGTCGTAGCCGATCCGGCGCCGCGCCGGAATGAAGGCCGACAGCAGGTTGGCCCGCGCCGCCACCTGCATCTGCAGCAGCGCGTCGTAGCCGCCGGCCGGCAGGGCCCGGCGCAGCGCGCGCATGCCGGCCAGGCCGGTGCGCTTGTCGTAGACGTGGAAGACCACCCCGTCCAGGCCGTCGAGCAGGCGCAGGCCGGCCGGATCGATCACCCAGTGCAGCGGCGGCGCGTCCGGCCACGCGCGCTGCAGCGTCCGCACCAGCGGCACGACGTGGGTGACGTCGCCGAGGGCGGACAGGCGCAGCAGGCAGAGTGAGGGGCGCATCGCTTGCGGGTGTTGTTAGACTCGTGCGGATGGTCGCCTTCGACGCCAGCGAAGCCCTGACGCCGTACCGCGCCGAGAGCGGGTACGGGGCCATTCTCTTCGACCGCCATCGGCTGCGGCAAGCCGGCGCCGAACTGTTCTCGCCGGCGGCCTGGGGCGAGCGCGCGCGGCCGGTCGGCTCGGGCGGCCGCGGCAGCGCGTGGTTCGTCGATGCGCCGTTCGGGCCGTGCGTGCTGCGCCACTACCTGCGCGGCGGGATGGCCGCGCGCTTCAGCCGCGACCGCTACCTGTGGCGGGGCGCCTCGCACACGCGCAGTTTCGCCGAGTTCCGGCTGATGCGCGAACTGCTCGGCCGCGGCCTGCCGGTGCCCAAGCCGCTGGCCGCCAGCTATGTCCGCGATGGTTTCCAGTACCGCGCGGCGATCCTGCTGGAGCGGCTGATGGACGTGCGCTCGCTCGCCGACCGCGCGCTGGTGGCCGGCAGCGGCGCGCCCTGGGAGGAGACCGGCCGGCTGATCGCCCGCTTCCACCGCGAAGGGCTGGACCATGCCGACCTCAACGCGCACAACCTGCTGTTCGACGGCAACGGCCGCGGCTGGATGATCGATTTCGACCGCGGGCGCCTGCGCATCCCCGCCACCCACTGGCGCGAGGCCAACCTGCGCCGGCTGTTGCGCTCGCTGCAGAAGCTGCGCGGCGAGCGCGCCTCCGACGAGGTGGAGGCCGACTTCGCGCGCCTGCGCCGCGCCTACGACCTGTCGTGGAAGCGGGGCTGCTGATGGCCGCCTGGTCGCTGCGGCTGCACGGCGTGGGCAACGCCTCGGCGGTGGAGCTGGGCTCGGCCATGGCCAGCATCGAGCGCGACGGCCGGCCGTGGCTGACCATCGACTGCGGCGCCGAGGGCCTGACCGCGTACGAGAACCTGTACGGCCGTCCGCCGGACGCGGTGTTCATCACCCACGTGCACCTGGACCATGTCGCCGGCCTGGAGCGGCTGTTCGTATCCAGCTACTTCGATCCGCAGCGCCGCGGCCGGGTGCGCCTGTACGTGCCGGCGCCGGTGGTGCCCCTGCTGCAGCGGCGGGTGGGGGACTATCCCAACGTGCTGGCCGAAGGCGGCGCCAACTTCTGGGACGCCTTCCAGCTGGTGCCGGTGAGCGAGGCGTTCTGGCACGACGGGGTGCGCCTGGAAGTGTTCCCGGTGCGCCACCACTGGCCCGACACCGCCTTCGGCCTGCGCCTGCGCGGCAGCGTGGTCTGGAGCGGCGACACCCGGCCGATCCCGGAGATGCTGGCGCGCCACGCCGACGCCGGCGAACTGGTCGCCCACGACTGCGCGCTGCACGGCAACCCCTCGCATACCGGCCTGGACGACCTGGAGCGCGAATACCCCGACGCATTGCGCCAGCGCATGCTCCTGTACCACTACGCCGGCCATGCCGATGCCGCCGCGATCGCCGCGCGCGGCTACCGCGTGGCCCGGCCCGGCGAGTCCTGGCCGCTGGCCGAACCCGCGGTCGCGGTCGCGGCACTGCCATGAGCCTGGCCCGGCCGCTGCCGCTGCTGCCGCAGGACCGCTACGGCCGGCCGCTGCGCGACCTGCGCCTGTCGGTCATCGACGCCTGCAACTTCCGCTGCGGCTACTGCATGCCGGCCGACCGCATCCCCGACGACCACGGCCTGGACGCGGCCGGGCGCCTGTCGTTCGACCAGATCGAGACGCTGGCGCGCGGATTCGCCGCGGTCGGCGTGCACAAGCTGCGCCTGACCGGCGGCGAGCCGCTGCTGCGCAAGCGCCTGCCGGAACTGGTCGCGCGCCTGGCGCGGATCCCGGGCATCGACGACCTGGCCCTGACCACCAACGGTTCGCTGCTGGCGGGCCAGGCGCGGGCGCTGCGCGAGGCCGGGCTGCACCGGATCACGGTCAGCCTGGACGCGCTGGACCCGGCGGTGTTCCGCGCGATGTCCGGCGGACGCGGCGAGGTCGGCGCGGTGCTCGACGGCATCTCCGCCGCGGTAGCCGCCGGCTTCGCCGGCCTGAAGATCAACTGCGTGGTCCAGCGCGGCGCCAACGAGGACCAGGTACTGCCACTGCTCGGACATTTCCGCGGCAGCGGCCACGTGGTCCGCTTCATCGAATACATGGACGTGGGCACCTGCAACGGCTGGCGCCAGGAACAGGTGGTGCCGTCGGCCGGACTGCGCGACCGCATCGCCGCGCGCTGGCCGCTGCGGCCGCTGCAGTCGCACTACCGGGGCGAGGTGGCCGAGCGTTACGCCTTCCTCGACGGCGCGGGCGAGGTCGGTTTCGTCAGTTCGGTCAGCGCACCGTTCTGCGGCGACTGCCACCGCGCGCGCGTCTCCGCCGACGGCCGCCTCTACACCTGCCTGTTCGCCGGGCACGGGCACGACCTGAAGCCGGCCCTGGCGCTGGGCGAGGCCGCGCTGGCGTCGGCGGTGGCCGGGCTGTGGACCGCGCGCGGCGACCGCTACAGCGAGATCCGCGGCAACCCGCGCGCACCGCGCAAGCACATCGAGATGTACCTGATCGGAGGTTGAGTGGCCACGCGCAAGCCCGCCAGCACCAAACTGACCCACCTGGACAGCGCCGGCCGTCCGGCCATGGTCGATGTCTCGTCCAAGGCGGTGTCCGCGCGCAGCGCGATCGCCGAGTGCCGGGTGAAATTCCCGGCCGATGTGGCCGCGCAGCTGCGCGCCAATGGCCTGCGCGGCAGCAAGGGCGGGATCGTGGAGACCGCGGTGGTCGCCGGCACCCTGGCGGCCAAGCGCACCCACGAACTGATCCCGTTCTGCCACGCGCTGCCGCTGGAGGGCCTGCGCATCGCCATCGACTGGCACGGCGAGCGCGAACTGCGGATCGAATGCAGCGCCCGCACCAGCGCCCGCACCGGCGTGGAGATGGAGGCGCTGACCGGCGCGACGGTGGCGGCGCTGACCGTCTACGACATGAGCAAGGCGCTGTCGCACGCCATCGTCATCGGCCCGGCGAAACTGCTGGGCAAGCGCGGCGGCAAGCGCGACTTCGGCAAGGTGGACTGATGGCGACGGTGCGGCTGCTGTATTTCGCCAGCCTGCGCGAAGCGGCGGGGCGGGACCAGGAGACGGTGCAGAGCACCGCCGACGACCTGGCGGCGCTGTATGCGGAGACCGCCGCGCGCCACGCGCTGGGCTGGCCGCGCGAACGCCTGCGCGTGGCGGTGGACGGCGCGTTCGCGCGCTGGGACGACGCAGTCCGCGAGGGCAGCGAAGTGGCGTTCATCCCGCCGGTGTCGGGAGGCTGACATGGACGACGATCGCGACCGGGTCGTGGTGTGCTTCGAACTGGCCGAGGCCGGCTTCCAGGTGGAGCCGCGGCGCGCGGCGCTGTTGCGTTCCGAGGCCGGCGCCTACGCCAGTTTCGAAGGCTGGGTGCGCGACCACAACGATGGCCGCCCGGTACGCGGCCTGCGCTACGAGGCCTATGCCGCGCTCGCCGGCGCCGAGGGCCAGCGCATCGTGGAGGAGGCCGCCGTGCGTTTCGGCATCACCGGCGTGCACTGCGTGCACCGCACCGGCGAGCTGGCGATCGGCGACCTGGCGGTGTGGGTGGGGGTGAGCGCGGCGCACCGCGATGCCGCCTTCGCCGCCTGCCGCTTCGTGATCGACGAGGTCAAGGCGCGGGTGCCGATCTGGAAACGCGAACGCTACGCCGATGGCCGGCCGCAGTGGCTGCATCCCGAGCCGGCGCAGGCCGGCGAGCTGCTGGTCGGCGACAAGTCCGCCGAACCGCGTACGTGAGCAAGGTCGGCGCCGGCTGAGCAAGGTCGGCGCCGGCACGGTGGTGCGCGTGGGCCTGGCCGCCGGCGCGTCGCCTTGACGAGTCGGCCCATGGCGCCGGAGCTCCTGCAGGCGAATCAAAAAGGCGGCGGCCCCGCCGGCTGGCCTCGGCGCCCGCGTCGACCGATACCGTTGCTGCCTTCCGGCCCTGGCGGGATTTTCGATCTAGCGTCGCGAGGGGCCGACGGGGCCACCATGGACGCGGGCCGCGCGTCGAGCGCGGCCCGGGTGTTCATTCAGAACTTCAGACGTTCCAAAATCGACGCACATGGTAGCAGCCTGCGTGCCAGGCGCGGAAGCCGTTGACACGGCGTCGCCACGCGGTCAGCCCGTCGCCGCCATTTCCTGCGCACGCGGAACATTCGCCTGCTCCCACGCACGCGTCCGCCGTTTCGCCTCGTCGAACAGGCGCTCGTGGTTCCCGAAGCGGACCTGGCGGCTGGCCTCCGGCGTCAACAGGTTCCAGACCGGATCGTAGACATGGAAGACGTCCAGCATCGACTGCAGGCCCGCGGGGGCCACGCAGTCGGTGCCGAACAGGACCCGGTCCGGGTGGCGGTTGATCACGCCGGCCACGCGCCGTGCGCTTTCTTCCGATTCGACGGCGTAGTTGGCGACCTTGTCCCAGGAGATGTCGAAGTACACGTGGTCCAGATCGCGGTTCTGCATCGCGTCTTCGATGATCTCGGCCTGCCGCTCGATCGGATTGACCACGCGCCCGAGGCCGACGTGCGCCCAGATGATGGTCGTCTTCGGATGGCGCATGAACAGTTCCTTGGTCTGGTACGCGAAGATCGGCACCTGGCCCCGCTTCGGGAACGGCTTCTCGATGTCGGTATGGATCAGCACGACCAGCCCCACCTCGGCGGCGAAATCCAGCAGGCGGCCCAGGGCCGGATTGCCCAGCGTGGCTTTTTCGCCCGCGATCTTCGCCGACACGAATTCCTTGATGATCGAGAACTCGCCGATCCCGCAGAACACGCCCGGGAACGTCGTCAGCACGCGGCGCACGTGGTCCGCCGCGTACATGTCCGCCGGATTGAACCCGGAGATCAGCGGATCGAAGCGGGCCTGCCCGGCCTTGTCCAGCGAGCGGAACTGCATGGCCAGGTAGGCGTCGGTGAACGAGTAGTAGTAGAGCGACGCGTCGGACTGCATGTAGTAGGTCGGCGGCACGTCGCCCATCTCCGCGTGCGACCACATCTGCTGCACCGGCAGGCCGAACAGCACCGACCGCTTGACGGTGTCGCCCATCATGGCCAGGTAGTCCTTGATGTCCGGACCTTCCTGCACGTAGTTGGTCAGATGGATGTGGGAGTCGTTGAACAGATAACCGGACATGGGAACCTCCTCGGAGTGCTGCCTGTCATGTCGGCGATGCCGGAAGCCGTCTTGCCCGCGCCGGATTCCCGGAGCGCTGGGGTCCCGCCAGTTCGTCCCCAAGTGGTTGATTCTGCGACAGGAACGGCCCGGTGGGAATATGGGCCGACGGACGCGCCGGCGTCATGAATCCCGGCCAGTCATCGGTTTCACGAACGGCACGTCCAAAGTCAGGTAGGTGCCGGCGCGCCACAGCCACTCCAGCGGCCCGTAGTAGAAACGGCCGAACCACAGGTGGGCGAACAGCAGCTGGACGGCGAAGGCGGCCAGCCCCAGCAGCAGCGCCTGCACCTGGGTCATCGTCGCGTACAGGCCCAGGCCGTAGCCGTAGAACACCGGCACGAACAGCAGCGACTGCAGCACGTACAGGGTCAGGGTCATGCGCCCGGCCGGGGCCAGCACGGCCAGGGCGCGGTCGCCGCCGCCGTAGTAGACCGTCGTGAAACCCAGCATCAGCACCGCCATGACCGCCAGGTCCAACAGGCTGCCCAGCACCGCGCCGGCCAGCGCGCGCGGCATGAACATCGCCTCGGTGGCCGGCACCAGCTGGGCGAGCGGTTCGCGGCCGGCATACAGCGCCAGCGCGCAGCCCAGCGCGACCAGCAGGCCGACGGGACGCGCCCGGGCGAAGGCCCCGGGCCGGCTGAAGAACCCGATCCGCCCCAGCAGCATCCCGACCAGCGACAGTCCCAGGATCTGGCTCAGGCGGCCGGATTCGTACATGAACAGCCACTTGAAGCCGTGCCCGTCGACCACGTTCATGCGCAGCGTGTCGGCGAAACCGCCATCCAGGTACACCTGCGGGATCGCCGCGCTCCAGTAGCCCAGCGGCGCGTTGGCCCACCCGGCGCCGGCCAGGCCGGCCGCGATGCGCACCAGCATCAGCGGCTGCAGCAGGAACAACACCGCCAGCGCCAGCAGCAGCCGGTTCGAGCGCACGCGATAGAACGGCACCAGGCACAGGCCCATCACCGCCAGCACCTCCAGCACGTCGCCGCGGTACCACAGCCCGTGCAGCAGGCCCATCGCCGCCAGCAGCGCCAGCCGCCAGACGAAGCGCCCGGTGAAGTCCACGCCGCGGCGCGCGGCCCGGTCCATGATGATGAAGAAGCTCACGCCGAAGCACAGCGCCAGCAGCGCGAACGCCTTGCCCGCGAACAGCAGCCAGACCGTGTCGTGCACGGCCAGCTGCAGCGGATCGGTGGCCGGGTTCGCCCAGTACAGCTCGTACAACTCCGGCATGTGCACGATGAACAGCCCGAACAGGGCGAAGCCGCGCAGGGCGTCGAGCCCCTCCATGCGCGGGGTGTAGGCGACGTTTTCCATAGGCTCCCCATCAGGACAGGGACATGCCGCCCGCGGCGCAGGCCGGCACGTCCAAGGTGTTGCTCCCACGGCTGCGAGCATAGCGGCGGGAATTGCAGGCGGCGAGGCGGGGCGGCTGCCGGGCGCGGACGGACGGCACGTTTTCCGTTGCAACGATCCGGTACGACGTGCGAAGGCAGCGGTGCCTCGCCGCAGGCGTCCCGGGATCGCGCGCCGCCGGTGGTCCATGTAGGGAAATTCCGATCTCCCGACGGGATTTTTCCCATGCATCCGGCCGGCTTTCCCCGATTTCGAAATTCCAGAGCTTCGACATCCTTGTGCGGCCGCCCGCGATGCGAGACCGGAATACCGCCATCGAACCGAACGAGGGAGCCGCGAAAGCATCGCCGTCCGCGCGGACAAGGGGGCAATCCTTCCCACTGCAAAAAGGAACCTGCACATGAAGAACCTGGTATCGCTGTCGTATTCGGCCGAAGACCTGGCCGCGCTGGATGCCGCGCTGCTCGTGGTCGAGGAAAAGCTGGCCGCGCTGGTGTCGCTGAGCCCGACGCAGGTCCGTGGCCTGTTCAAGATGGGCGACAAGTCCGAGGTGTTCTGCCGCAGCGTGCTGCAGGTGCTGGAGCAGAACCCGCAGGTGGTCACCCCGGCGCTGGGCCTGCCCGAGGCCAATGCCGACCTGGCCGCGCTGGACGCGCTGCGTCCGCGCCTGCGCCGGCTCAAGCTGCTCACCACCCGCGGCGAGGACACCCTGGTGGCCCTGGGCGCGGACGTGATGTCGGCGGCGCTGGAGGGCTACGCGCTGCTCAAGGTCAGCGGACGGGCCAGCGGGCTGGAGGACCAGCGGCGCGAGCTGGGCACCCGGTTCTCGCGGGCCGGCCGGAAGGAGGACGAGGAGGCGGCGGTCGAGCCGGTGTGATTCGGCCCGGCGTGGCCGGGCAGGTGCTGGATGGAGCCGGGCGGAGGGGACTTCGCCCGGCTTTTTTGTGTCTGGGGGGAAACCGGGTGGTACGGGGGTTTGGGTTCCGATTGCTGGCGTGCGAGTGATCTGGACTGGCGTGTCAGTGATTGGTGCTGGCGTGTCAGCGATTGGGGCTGGGGCGCCAGTGATTGGGACTGGCAGGCCAGTTCCCGCCATTCACGGGCGTATGGAAATCACTCGTGCGTGAGTGGTCGGGACTGGCGGGCGAGTTCCCACCATTCATGAGCGTATGGAAATCACTCGCGCGTGGGTGATTGGAACCGGCGCGTCAGTTCCTGCCATTCGCTGGCGCATGGAAATCGCTCGTGTGTCGGTGACGGGGACTGGCGCACCACTTTCGGCCATTCGCGGGTGCCCGGAAATCGCTCGCGTGTCCTTATGAGTTCAATTCAGGCGAGCGTGTCCGATGGGCATGTCCGATTTTTTGTGTGCAGGTCGGTAATCACTGTCCTGTCCGCTCGAGGCGGTCTCCGTAACAGTATCGCGAACCGGTTCATGGCCTCGGTCCAGTGGATCGGAGGCCGCTTCCAGACGGTCTTGATGTTGCGCAGGGCCAGCCAGGTCAGCTTGGTGGCCGCCTCCTCGGTGGGGAAGTGGCCGCGGGCCTTGATGATCTTGCGCAGCCGCGCATGCACGCTCTCGATGGCGCGCTCGAGCCGTTTCATCGCCATTGAGGTGTAAAAAATCTCACATCGACAATTGCGCGAGTCAAGTCACAGAAGTTCCGCTCAGTGTCGGCTAGCCTCATGCTCATCTCTCTGCTGATGGGGAATGAATCAGAGAGATTCATTATTGGGATTGCATTTGCTCGGGGAGCCAATGAACCGATCTGCTTGTGGACATTTTGGTGCGCTTGCGCGTTTGTGCACTTTGGCGCTGTGTGGATCGACATGGCTTTTTACTGGAGATGTATTCGCGCAGGACCAAGGGAGAATAAAGAATTTAGATCGGGTTGAGGTGCGCGGCGTGACGGCGGCGACGCTGGCGGGGGCGTTTATTCCCCTATCCCCCGGTTTGGGGAATGGAGGCGGGGGCGTTGCGGTTGCTCCGAGCCCGCAGATCGACGGCTCCCAGCCCAACAAGCAGGAGGACGACAAATCACCCTGCCCGGATGAGAACGCACCAACACCGAAAGAGCGCACCGATTCGCCGGTCGTCATCGTTTCGGGCAACAAGATTCTTCCGGAGAAGGATTTTGCGACTGCCACAGGCGATTTCGTCATCAATCGCTGGTACTCCCGGGCCAGGGGGGCTCAGGGATTCGGATCGAGGTGGACCTGGACTTTCAACTACCAGTTGAACTTCACCGCCAATCCCGGCTTCAATCCCGTTTGCGAGCCGGGAACGGACGAGCCCGGAACCGCCTGCCCCCTGCAGGGGGCGCGCTACAGCAAGATCACGGTCTACCGGCCCGACGGCCGCGCCTACGATTACACCTGGAATGCGACCAGCGGCCGATACGAGGACTCCCGAGCCGAGTCCCGCAGCTGGATCACCGCCAAATTCTGGAGCGACTCCACCAAGGATACTTTCACCCTCAGGACAGAGGAGGACGGCACGGAGCGTTACAGCTATCTCGGATTGCCCGTCTTCATCCGCGACCATCGCAATGTCGGCTATACGTTCACCTACACCAGCAATCGGCTGACCAAAGTCACCCACACTTCTGGCCGATCGATTTCGGTGGCCTGGACCAGTGGATTGATCTCATCGATCACCGCTCCCGATGGACAGGTTTACAGCTATGGCTATGACGCCAACGACGTCCTGTCTTCCGTGACCTATCCAGGCGGACTCGGCACCAGGACCTATCATTACGAGGACCCGACGGCCTACTACGCGCTGACGGGTTACTCCATCGACGGTGTACGCAAGACCCGCTACGCCTACCAGACGGATGGCAAGGTGGCCTGGTCCGGCCGCGAGGGCGCCATCGAGCGTGACAGCTTCGCCTATGGCAGCAACTACACCGACGTCACCAACGTGCTGGGCCAGACGACCCGATACACCTACACCACCCTCAATGGCCTCAAGTACCTGACCTCGGTGAGCCGACCGGCCAGCACGGCCTGTCCGGCGGGCGTGGCTGCCACGGATTACGATACACGCGGCTATCCGACCCGCAAGGTCGATTTTGCCGGCAACCAGACCTTCTACATCTACAACGATCGTGGTGAGCTGACCGAGTTGCGCAGTGGTGTGGGCCCGGCGCCGGGCAACAGCACCGCCAACCAGCAGAAAACAACCTATGCGTGGGACGCGGCGACGAACCTGCTGACCCGGGAATCGCAGTACGGCAACAGCGGCAGCCTCCAGGCCGAGACGGTCTACACCTATTTCCCCGAGACCGACGCCACGCGGGCGCGGCTGCTGCAGAAGATCGAACAGTGCGTGCCCAATTGCACCTCGGGCACCAAGCGCACGACTACGTATGCCTACACCCTCTATGCCAACCGCATGGTCCAGGAGATGACCGTGGATGGCCCGCTCAGCGGCAGCGGCGATGCGGTGACCTCCCAGTACGACACCGCCGGCAACCTGACCTCGGTGACCAACGGCCTGGGCCACACCGTCACCTATGCCGGCTACGACGCCATGGGCCGACCCGGCAGCATGACCGACGCCAACGGCCTGGTGACCCAGTACACCTGGGACCTGAAGGGTCGCCTGACCCGGACCCGCGTGGTGGGGCCCGGCGGCAACCGGGACTGGACCACCACCTGGCGCTCCGACGACCAGCCGTCCGCGTCCAGCAGCCCCGATGGCGTCTCGCTGAGCTACGTGTACGACGCCATCGGCCGCCTGACCGAGGTACGCGAGTCGCGCGGCAGCGCCTACGGCGCCAATTCAGTAGACCGCTTGGTCCTCAACTACGACACGGCCAGCCATGTCATCCGTCGGCGCACGGGCTACCAGGCCGACGGCGTGGACTTCACGCAGACAAGCAACGAGCAGTACGCCTATGACGCCGGCGGATTCCTGGAGCGCGCGTGGCAGGTCTCGGGCCAGGAAACCCTCTACCAGTACAACGCCAACGGCCAGGTCGCCGCTGTCTCCGACCCGCTGGAGCGGACCACGGCCCTCCTGTACGACAGCCACGGCCGGAAGAAGACGGTCACCGACCCGCTGCAGCAGCAGACGCAGTTCGCCTACGACGTGCTGGGCCGGCTGGCCAGCGTGACCGACCCGCGCGGCAAGGCGACCACCTATACCTACAACGGCTTCGGCGACCTGACCCAGCAGGTCAGCCCCGACACCGGAACGACCACCTACGCCTACAACGCCTACGGCCAGCGCACCTCGATGACCCAGGCCGGCAGCCTGGTCACCAGC